>ENA-UOOK01000044-UOOK01000044.1-fermentation-metagenome-genome-assembly--contig:-NODE-44-length-121861-cov-31.776004_pt1 | contig 121861 bp, 109 predicted proteins | sample MGYA00245777_ERZ724023 | MGnify/ENA primary metagenome ERZ724023 (study PRJEB28704, sample SAMN03018312) | fermentation metagenome | biome: anthropogenic terrestrial biome; feature: soil... | reverse complement strand
CCCTCAATCCGCCGATATCAATAATCACACGCACTCCGAAACGGTAGGGGTGGGTTCAGAACGTGAGCGTAGTTTAATTATTTAATTAGCCAACCCCCCCTGTTGGAAATTGGAATTTTGTTAATTTAATAAAAAAAGCAGGCGTTGAGCCTGCTTCTTACTTTTCAAAACACTTACTAAACGTCAATTTCTTCTGCGGCTGCGGGCAATTGATAGCCCAACTGGCGCAGTTGCTTCTTCAGATCAATCAGTGACTTGCGACCGAAGCCTTCCACTTCCAACAGCGCTTTTTCGCCGCCTTCGAGCCTCGCTAAAACGTCACCGGCGGTGTGAATGCCAGCGCTTGTCAACGCATTGATCGCCTTGGTTGCCAGTTTAAATTCAGCGATTGGGCGTTCAGGAGAAGTTTTGGCTTCTGATGCTGCCTTTTTTTCCGCCGCAAGGTCTTGACGAACCTGGAGACGCTTGTAGAAGCGATCTACCTGACCTTCACGGTCGAGGATACGAGCCTGCTGTCCGGTATAGAACGGGTGACAATTCGAGCAAACTTCGGTTCGAATTTCAGGCACGGTTGAACCAGTGGTCCATTCGTTGCCGCAAGATGCGCAAGAGACTTTCGCCTCTGGATAATATTTTGGTTGAATCTTTTCTTTCATGCTAACTACTCTCTAACCGGACCTTCTGGTGTTTCGTAAACATGAACGCGTTTACGACCACCAGCAATGGTCTCGTATTTTACATAACCTTCGATGGTGGCAAACAAAGTGTAATCACGACCCTGACCCACATTCCATCCAGGGTGGATCTTGGTGCCATGTTGGCGTACCAAAATGTTGCCGCTCAGCACCTTTTCGCCGCCATATTTCTTAATGCCCAGGCGTTGGCCCTGGCTGTCTCGTCCGTTGCGGGATGACCCGCCACCTTTTTTCTTTGCCATTTCACTACTCCATCACAATTGAATCAACCAGCAAGCTGGTGTATTTCTGACGATGACCAGAACGTTTGCGGTAGTTGATCTGGGGTTTGTATTTAAATACCAGGATCTTCTTGCCTTTGATTTGATCATCAACCGTGGTTTTTACGCTGGCACCCTCAATATAAGGGGTACCTACTGTTACAGAATCGCCGTCGCAAAGTAAAACAACTTTGTCGAGAACGATGGTCTCGCCGATTTCTGCAGGCAGAAGATCAACGGTTACCCGTTTGCCTTCTTCGGCGCGGTATTGTTTACCGCCTGCTTCAATGATTGCATACTTCATATTCTCTCCAATCTTCACTTAACCAGCTTACGAGCGTTTCACCGCCCGGTACCGGGAAAGTTGGTCACATAAGTAACCCCAGCCACGATCGCTGGGGCAACGACTCATTATTTTACATCACCTTGACCCCCTCTGTCAAGCACAAATCAGAATTTAAGCTGGCGTTGCGATCAAGCCATAGACCATTATTATAATGGCGAAGACCAACAACACCGCACCTCCGATTGTAACTGAGGTACCAATCGATGCCTGCCCTGCCTGACCTATTGCCATATGAATAAAAAATCCGCCCGATTGCGCCAGGATCCCGACCGCCAGAATTGAAGCAGCAGCGATTTTCCAGCTTATTGGTAAATTGGTTTTTTCCAAGTATAGATGGAAGAGCAATGACATCAATAGCAAAACGCCAGCATGGGCGTGCCCTGCTCTGAAGAAAGTTCGTTGAAACTCGGTGATACCAGTTTTGGATAGTTGACCAAGCAAAATATACCCACCATACATTACCGCTGGAAACGCTATCCACGCAAATATCGTTATCGCTCGAATGATTTTCATCCTGTCTCCTTTCTCAATCGCAATCATCGTAGCAGTTTCTTGATGTGAATACAACTATTTTGTAGGAACTAAGAAAATATTTCTGAGGAATTTTGCCTCGATACAAAGGTAATATTTTTCCTCGCATTTGCAGAACCAACAGGATAAACTCAAACCTATAGTTCAATTTTGTTTTCTCATAAAAGAGGAGGATTTGAATGCCTTTCAAAATTAAACGAATCTACGAAGATTACGAGCCAGTCGATGGCTGGCGGGTGTTGGTCGATCGCGTATGGCCACGAGGCATATCCAAAGAAGAAGCCCGATTGGATGATTGGGATAAAGAGTTGGCTCCTACAACCGAATTGCGAAAATGGTTTGGTCATATTCCGAACAGGTATGATGAATTTCGCAAACGTTACCGGAAGGAGCTGGATGACAACCCTGAAGCTCTAAAGTTAATCACTGATCTGCGTGCGAAAGGTGAGGATAATGTGGTGACCCTGCTCTATGGCGCCAGGGATACCGAGCATAATCAGGCAGTAGTCTTGTTGGAATACATTAAAGAAAAAAAGTAAGCCAGTCACTGATACCCCAGCACCAAAAGGCTCTCTATAACTCCCTCTAGACTGCCTTTTCTCTCCGTTAAGTAGAAGAGCAAGGATCGCGAACCAGGTCGATGTGAGCAAAATAGTAGTTGTAAGGTAAGGCTTTAATGTATAAAGTGGTAAGAATTGGATCCCTTATCACCCCCTCTTATGAGGGGGACGCCAAAGCCGAGGGGTGAGAGCACCGTGCCAAGGCTTCACCCATGACGGTTGATAATTCCTCAAGGAAGGGCACCCGGGAATGAAAAAATCTTTTTCTGCCAGCAAAGATGCAAAATGCTTGGAACAATTTCCAGGAATCTTCCTTGACTTGAATTAAAACCTCGTGTAGAATTGCCCTCTTGATGCTCCTATGGTCTAGTGGTTAGGACGCGGCCCTTTCAAGGCTAAAACCCGGGTTCGAGTCCCGGTAGGAGCACAGATAAGCCGTGATATTTTATGATCGCGGTTTTTTTTACCCTCAAAGACAGGCTGCGAAATAATAATAATTTCACATCCCTATTTGTGACTGAAAATATGACCTTTGATGTCTCTTGGGTTTCTGGTTCCCGCTTGCAGCCTATTTATAACTAACGTAGGTCTCTCTGTTTTGAGCTTTGATTGCACAAGAATCACGATCATTTTCGTGATTCTTTTTTTACTTATGAATAGCGGGATCCTGCCAAAAGGCTTCCTGCTCATCAATCCATTCTTCCAGTCCAATCCTTCGGATCCGCAATAAGTTGCCGAAACACTGGCTGTGTTCCTGGTGCTTCGGATCACAAATAAAGGCATTCAGCATGGAACATGGCAACTCCTCACAATCTGCACAAGTCACATAATTATGCTTCTTGACACATTGGTAAATCCTGCAATGCTTCTGATGCCAATCAGCGGCGCAATCCCTGTCTGGGCATTCACAGCCATGGCATTCGCCATTGGTTTTATCTTCGCAAAGATTGCAGTTTAGGCCACACAACCCATAAGAAAGCGCCGTCTCTCGATTCATGTTATATCTCCTGCCAAAAATCACAATTCTATTTTGTTATTTGTTAGATATATCGTTGCATATATCTTAGCAGAACTTAAAGGATAATTAAGATTGGCTTTCGTTGTTCCTGGCAATATTTGAAATGCGTATGCCCGGAATATAAAATTTTTTCTCGTTTATTTGATGTTGATCGATGATAGACCTTCATACAAATCTGGATTTTCAGTCGACTCAGCAAGAGCAATATTATCTTATGCTCAATAGCATGCAATATTGCTATCAGTCCGACCTTCTGTGCCACCGATCATGACACCGTTACCCAATTTCCAAATGATCTGTCCCCGGCCGAAGGATGTGGAGTCAGGGAACATGTCAATCTTATGCCCACGGTTTAAAAGTTGGTGCACCAGAGCGGGTGAGAAACCATATTCCACTGCAAATTGCCTGTCTCTCATCCACTGCCAACGTGGGGCATCCAAAGCTTGCTGTGGATTCAAGTGATAATCCAACAGATTGGTGATCACCTGCACATGACCTTGGGGCTGCATATAACCCCCCATTACTCCGAAAGGTCCAATAGCTTTCTCGTCCTTCATCAAGAACCCAGGGATAATTGTGTGATAGGTTTTTTTCCTGGGAGCAAAGCAATTCGGTTCGTTTGAATCCAAAGAGAAATCCGCTCCGCGGTTCTGGAGCGCGATGCCTGTGCCCCGGATCACAATGCCAGAACCAAACCCCATGTAATTGCTTTGGATATACGAAACCATGTTGCCTTCTCCATCCGCTGTGCAGAGGTAAACTGTACCACTTCCAGGTGGACTACAAGGCTCAGGGAGGGCAGCTTGTTCTGTGATCTGATTCGCTCTTGTTCTCCCATATCTCTCGCTAAGAAGGGCATCAGGACTGACTGTCATATACCTTGGGTCAGTCACGAAATGTCTGGCATCAGAGAATGCAAGCTTCATGGCTTCAAAATGCAAGTGGAAGTCGCGCTCATTCTCGCGGTTGGTAAGGGAAAAATTATTCAGAATATTCAACGCCATAAGCGCCGTGATCCCCTGCCCGTTTGGCGGTATCTCACAGACAGTATAGCCTCGGTAATTGACAGAAATTGGCTCAACCCAATCAACTTGATATTTTGCAAAATCATCGAAGGTGAAAAAACCACCCAAACCCTGACTGTCCCTGAGGATCTTATCAGTCAACTCTCCTGCATAAAAAGCGCGTGCATGGGTATTGGCGATCAAGGACAAGGTATCCGCATGATACGGCAAGGTGATAAGTTGCCCTGATTGTGGTGCTTCACCACCTATCAAGAAAGTTTCAAACCAGCCTTGATAAACAGGATCCCCATTCAAAGCTGAATAGCGTTTTGCTGCCCGCTGCCACATATCGCTAACCGACGGCGAAACTGGGTAACCTGCTCTAGCGTATTGGATGGCAGGCTCCATTGTCTTTTCTAACCCCACCCGACCGAAACGATCAGACAATGCAGCCCATGCTGCTGGAGCTCCTGGCACGATAGTAGGCAGCCAGCCGAACGAAGGCATGTGGATTTGGCCGCATACTTCTTTCACCTTTTCAATATTTAGCTTCTCTGGTGCCCAGCCACTCGCGTTCAATCCATACAACTTTTGCTCCTTTTCAATCCATACAAGAGCAAAAGCATCACTACCAATGCCATTGGCAGTTGGCTCCACCACCGTCAAAGTTGTGGCAGCTGCCACCGCAGCATCCACCGCGTTACCGCCCTTGAGCAAGACTTGTAATCCTGCAGAGGCAGCCTGAGGCTGGGAGGCATTCACCATGCCATTTCTGGCAGTCAAAGGGAAACGCCTGGAAGGATACGGGAAATAATTCAGATCGAAAGGCAGGCTATCCATCGTTTCTCCTCATCAGTCTATTCCTGGTATTTAAATTCGCAAATGCTCTCATTACGATACAAGCCAAAATTTTATGAATCTCCGGTTATGTACATCGCTTTCAAAATTCTACTAATGCTGATGTGGACGCAAATGAATCCATCATTAATTCTTTCGGATTTAAGCATAGTAATATCAGCATCATAGTACATGAATGGCTTGGTTATTGTTCCTGGCTATATTTGAACAAGCGCGTGAGCAGTTCGGCCCGGGTTTCGGGGGTCATCCATGTTGGGGTCGACCAGTTGAAGAATTGCGCCGTAAGCAATTCGACCCCCAGGTATCTTCCATCATAAAACACATGTCGGTCTATGAATGCCTTATCGGAGTCCGCATACCAGCCTAATTGGTCAAAAAAGAGATTTCCCAAACCATAATGGATGAAGCTATCGCCCCAAAATTCATAGATATGCGGCTGATGCGCCTGGCTGCCGCTCACAATCGTCGCGCCGGCTTCTGCCACCTTACGAAAATCCTCAACCATATTTGGTTCAGGATGCCATTGATAGATTTCATCGTGCTGGAAAGTGGCAATGACCATGTAGCCTTCCGCTTTAAGCTCCTGGATAGCTGACACCATGTAATCCATGTCGCAGTGGTATGCCCCAGGGTTGGTCTCACTGGCAGTGGCATAACCGGGTGCTTTTGCATTGCAGCCGATAAAGGCGATTTTGTTGCCATTATGTTCCAGCTTGAGTGGGGCTCTGGCTGCTTCAATTTCCTTGCCGCCACCGTAATAGCGCCAACCTTCGGCATCATACATCTCGAGCGTATGCAGCATTGCTTCCGGTCCCCAATCCCTGAAGTGGTCGCCAGTCAATTCGACGACATCTGTGCCTATCTCTCGGAGTAGATTTATGTATTTGTTGGCTGAACAGAATACCAGGTCAACATCCTGGACCCATTGCGGCTCGGGACAATCACTGGCAAATGGTACTTCATTGCTCACATGGGCAAGGTCGGCTTCACGCAAGACCTCACCAACAGATTGTGCCGGCGAGAGAACGCCATTTATTTCCATTTCTTTGGCGGTGGCACGGGTCAAGGCTGTCACACCCGTCAAGATCACCGTGGTCAGTTTTTCCGGGTCGCGGTTAGTGCCGGGTAGCACGGCATGAAGTTCGTCGAAAATGCGCTGATAAGTTTCAGGCTCAACCTGAAAGGCATCACTTGTTGAAAGGGAGATGTTTGCGAGTAAAGCATAGCTGGCGGGGTTGAAAGATTTCTGCAATGGAGATTGATCATCGACCGCGATCACTTTCCACTGTGGCGTTATTCTCTCAAAAGGAATCACAGCCCAGGCATTATTTGCCTGGCAATAGGTAAGTAATTCGGTTGATGTAAGCGTTTTGACATCGACTTCTGGCTGACCGTAAAGCGAACTGAAGGCTGAAAATGCAGTCTGGTCCATGACCAGTTCTGAAGCAGCGGAAGACTCCCCTCTTTTCCAAAAATAGAGCAGTTCTTGAACTGTGACCGAGTCCTGTACAGTCGCGAAAGGCGCCACCAATGCGAAAACCCAGTCGCTGAGTACATCTCCCTGGCCAAAAGATAGCCGAAAAGGAGATTCCTCCAGATCAACTCCATAAGCTTCGGTAATACCACTCAAGTCACCCTGCAATAGTTCTTCCGGAAGCGCTGGGTCAAACCAAATCCGAACAGGTTGTTCAGTTGGGATTGCCGTAGGTGGGATTGGAGTCGGTGCAGGCGTCTCAGAGAGTAGTTCTGTTTCAATCGAAGTGGACGTCGGTTGAGCAGGTCGTTGCACTGGTTTGCAGGCGGAAATTAGTAAAAGGATGACGATAAGAAATAGTAGAATTCTGGTTTTGGGTTGTCTGATCACATTGCACCTTCCAATCGTCCCATGATTATACATCTCCATAATTGCCAGAGTTTGGCGGTTTTCAGGTTAGCAAATTCGAACCATTACTCAACGTGTAATTCGCGTGCCAGATTCAAGCTATTACCCTACCTTAGACAAAAAAACCCCCTCATCGTTGCCGATGAGGTGGGTAATATTAACAAAACTATTTTAGGGTCTTTCCACTAAGCGGATGAAAACCAGGTATTGGGAGTCAGCTACCACACAGGTCTTGAACTGGACATTCAGAACCGGTCTTCTCTATGACTGTCCTAAACATAATCAGGCAAGTGACCACTATTCCAGGATGGCATTGTCGGCAATATAGTCCAATACAGTTTGATACAAGACAACCTGCTTCAGATACGGTAAGCCGTAATTAGTTTCATAAGAAGAATAATCATCTGTTTTCATGAATTCCGCAAAATATGCAGACACATCTTCGGTTGAAACAGAGATCTTGAGATCTTCAGCAATTGCTTGAATGATCAGGTAATAATTAGCCTGCTTGAGAGTTTCCTCTGAATAGGATGCTACAAATTCGTCAGCTGATTCAAATCCCATGAAATTTGCCAGAAAATCGTCCAATGATATACCGTACATGTCCGCATAATCCTGATAATAAGCCAACATAGATTTTTCCTGAAAAGAAATAATCGATTCTGGAGTTGAAGAAACAGTCGAATTCTCAATGAGATAATTCTGAATATATTGGTAAATCGAATTAGTCTTCAGGTCTTCCATCATTTCAGACCGCATTTCTTCCACCGTCGCCCAACCATAAGAGGTGATTAAATTCTCTGAAACAAATTCATCGGTAAGCTCAGGCGCAACGGTTTCAGTTATACTGTTGATTGTCACGTTGAAGACTGCCTCTTTACCGGAAAGTTCAGTGTTACTTTCGTAAGGATCTGGGAAAGTCACTTGAATGTCGAATGTCTCGCCAGGGGTATGACCGATCAACTGCTCCAGAAAATCATCAATGTATGAGGTCACACCGATAGTAACATCCGTTCCCTGACCCTCAGTGCTTCCATTTTCAAATTCAACTCCATCAACGCTGCCCACATAATCGATGTTTACAGTATCACCGTTCACGACTGCACGGTCAGTGACTTGCTTTTCGGAAGTATAGGATGACAACAGGTCGTCAATTTCAGTTTGAAGCATTTCATCGCTTACTTCGATGGATTGAACGGGAATTTTCAGAGCCTGATAATCGGCTAATTCAACATAATCGAGTGCTTTGATTCCCTCCCAGTAACCTGAGTCGTCAACTCCTTCACTATAAGAAAATGAGGTGTCAGGACTTACTGTCTCCTCGATGTCGCTTTCGGTCTCTGTCTCAAATACGATTTCCGTTTCTTCTAATGTTGGGGTTGCTGCTGGTGGCGTGATTTCTTGAACTGTACATGCGCTTATTACCAGAATTCCGGCTAACAATAATACAATTATTCCTATTATCTTGCGATTTCCACGGTATTTTATCATTTGCTTTCTCCTCAGATGTAACTACTTGAACAAGACACAGATTTTGTCTTCTTCACAACTTACAGATTGTAGTCGATAGCTAACGAGAATAGTTTAAAATTTGTATACTTTATATCTCCATCAATAAATCAAAAATGAGTTTGCTGATCACAGTAATGGCGAAGTGACATGACAAACTTGTGCAATGCTCGCTCACAATATAGGCGATAACCCTACATGCGATAAAAAAAACCACCTCACCAGTAAGGGTGAGGTGGTTAATTTCAACAAAACTATTTTAAGGTTTTTCCGCTAGAGGAATGAAAATCTGGTATTGTGAGTCAGCTGCCACGCAGGTCTGGAACTGGACGTCATCGATGAACCAGCCTTCTGCAGCTCCCAACGTGCCTGTGCCGAGGCGGAAACGGAACTGTACAGTCTTGCCTTTGAATGGATTCAAATCAACAACAGTTCGTACCCATTCGTTCTGATTTTGGCACCATGCTTGTTTGCCCACCAGGGGGTTATATGCACCGGTCTTGACGATGCCATTATATGGACTCGTGAGCAAATATGGCTTCGCGACTTGATTCCAGGTTGTGCCGCCATTCAGGGTCACTTCCAAAATCGCACCGTCATTACAGGCTGTTGGATTATCAAAAATCCAGCGATGCCAGAAGATCAGCGAAACAGGCTCGGTTGTCTGTGGCACAGAAAACGCCGGAGATTCAAGGCGCTGATCTGTCTGAGCTTCAGGTACGACTGCGTAAACTGAATTCGTGGGCGAGTAAGCTCTGACAGTAGTGAGATCGAATTTGAACAAACCGTCGAGAGGGTTGTTCCATCCATCGAGACCACTTTCAAAGTCGTCAAAATAAATGACTTCTTTGACTGTACCCTGGGCGCAGTCACCAGGTCCTGGCTTCGTCCGAAAGCTGAACTCATCGGTGCTGGTAACACCGCCGCATACATTTTCAGCGGCGACCCGCCAATAATACTGTGTATCAGATGCAAGGTTGGCAGAAAGCGTAAAATTGGTTCCGGTGATACCAGCCCGGTCGATCACAATTTGATGAAATCCGGGGTCCACAGCTACTTGAAGTCTGTAGGTTTCCGCATCAACAATGCCTGTCCAGCTAAAGGATGGGCGCTGTGAGACATCCCTTGCACCATCAGCAGGTGTGGTCAGATGGGGACCTGCAGAGTTGATCGGTTTATAGATGGTCATTTCTATATCGGCGCTGTGAACAAGGCTGTCCGAAGTTCCGGTAATGGTCAAGGTTTGAACACCAGTTGCGACCGTGCCATCGCCAGTAATGGTCGCAGCAGTCGAACCAGGAGGCGTCATGGGGTTGGTCTCAAAACTGGTCGTAAAACCGTCCAACGCAGAGGCGGTCAGGGTAACTGGTCCTGCAAATTCATTGATCGTTGTCAAATTGACTATCGCAGTATTTTCACCGATGTTGCAGGTTTTCAACGCTGTGGGTGACACACTGATGCGGAAATCAGGGAATTTCGGTTTCATCAGGATTTGTAGCGTAGGGTCACCAAAGATGTTGTAGGTTTCCCGATAGTAATCATCCCGGCTGTCTGTATAAACATCGACAGCCTGCAGTCCAAATTGCGTCATCTGAGCAACGCTCGGAACAGTATCCAGAGTCGGGTCTGCAAACAAGTGATCGAAAATTGCCTTCTCAAGCACTTCATCCTCATACCAGTAAGTGCTATCGCTTGAGCCAAAGAAGGTCAAACCGCCGTTGACCGGTTCGATCGCCCATGTGTCGCCGAACGACTCGCTGACATTGAAATTACCAGTTATACAGGCGTGTGACGCTACATAGGGGATAGCAACGCCGGTCATACTTCGAATATCGGTCTGTGAAACTCTCGGAGCATCCCAGAAAGTGTCTGCACCATGACCACTATAGATCAACATAGCCCGGCTGTCATTCATCGCGGCAACTGCATTGGCACCAGTTCCACCGTAGGTAATTGCGTAAACCTTGTCACCACCTGGTTGAGGATTCGCAGGGAAAATACCAGTGTAGCCTTTGGGAAGGGTATAAGTATCTATTACATAATTATGCGTTCGTTCCGCAATATAGCCATAAGAACTATCGTTTGAACCAAGGAAAGCTGCTTTCTTCACCCAGGGCTCATCTCCGGCCTTTTCTTGATAAGCCTGATATTTAGCGATCAATGCGCTCAGATCAGCAACAGTCTTGACTGGAAAACGGCCATAAAAGATGTCAGGGATAAACTCGGTTTCGTTATCCATGGTGAAGAACTGCAGATCTGTACGATATGTGCTCGCCGTACGCATGGTGTAGTTGGTCAGACTGCCAACAGGGTCTCCACTCGCATAATCGCCAACCAAAATTACATAGTCGGGTGGGTTGGCACCAGTATATTGGCTTTTGATGTAGTTTTTGATTGCTGTAGTGGTATTTCCACCAACGGTGGTCAGGTTTGTCACTGAAACTGTGAAACCTTGTACTTGCTTCAAGTTAACAAAATTTGCCAAACCCGATTCGAACATATCAGCAGTGATGATCAGAATCCGTTCAGCCTCATTAGGAATTTCTACCGGGCGAGACTGATTGTAATTCAACACTTCTGGCTCAAGCATCCGGTTGAATGGCGCCGAATTGAGCCGATCTGCTTCGGAACTCGTAAGCGTCATATCACTTCCGGAGAGGTTCAGTCGAAAGGTCATCTCTGACGTTGTTTCGAGCTCAGACAAGAAAGCGTTGTAGCGCACCGGGTGAATTTCGACCACCACAATCCGATGACCACGGATGATGTAATCGTCAGTGATTGCCAGGTATTCGGCTGGGTAGAAGCCACCACCGTATATTTGTGCGGATGGGCTGCAGGGTTCTATCGGATCTCCGCATTTTGGCTGAGAAGGCTGGATTGGGGCGATTTGACCCGTTAAGCCAAGAAAATCAAGGCTGATTGTCTGGCTGTCTGCTCTTAACAACTCCAGGCTGACTTGAGCCCCCAGAGGAACTTCAACCATTTTTCTTAGCACAGGCAGGGATGGTGCACCAACCACATCGTTAAAAGTGTACCCTTCTCCGCTGAGAGTCAGATACTGTTGCCCTGCGATGGTTGTCTCACCCAATCTTGCCCCTGGCGTTATCGCCCTGATTTCGATTGAAGTTGCAGAAGCTGAGAGCAATTCCACCTCAGGTAAATTGCCTTCGGTTTCCGGACCGAAAGCCAACCACTGATCGATTTCCCCTTGAGCTGATGCTGGCGTAGCCAACAACCCTATGACCAAAAAACCAATTAACAAACAGATGAAAAAGAGTTTTGATTGTATTGACTTGCTTCGGGTTTGCATTAAGCCTCCTGCAATTTTTAGAATACCGGATTGGGACCTTGTGAATTTTATCAGTAAGACTGAAATATTTGTAGAGAGTGAACAAAATTGTGAAGTTTTAAACATTCAATAATGTTGAAACCAGTTCTTGTCTTGGGTTCACTATGATAAACTTGTGCAATGCTCGCTCACGTATTTTCCTGCGCTGTAATTGGACTGGATGGCGTCCTGATTGACATCGAAGTCGATTACGGGCAGGGGCTTCCCCGGATGGCGATTGTCGGGCTGCCGGATGAAGCTGTAAAAGAAAGCCGTGAACGCGTCTTTTCTGCCATCAAAAATGCCTACCTGGTCTACCCACGCAAGCCACTAACAGTGAATCTCGCTCCTGCATCTGTCCGTAAGGAAGGTCCATTCTTTGATCTGCCAATCGCCGTAGGTGTGCTGATAACCGCTGAACAAATCCAACCTGAGGCTGTTGAAAATTCCCTGATCATCGGTGAACTCTCGCTGGATGGTTCGGTTAAGCATGTTCGCGGAGTATTAGCTGCAGCCGCCCTGGCACGCAGCGAGGGGTATCACAAGGTTTATGTCCCTGCAAGCGACGCACCTGAAGCATCATTAATCCCTGATATCGAGGTCTACCCAGTAGAAACTCTCAACCAACTATGGCAGCATCTCAATGGCGAAAATCTGATTCCTCCCTTCCAACCTGGTGATGTCAATGCCCCGGAATTCATCATGGATTCCACCGATTTCAGCGAAGTTAAAGGGCAGGAGCATATCAAACGCGCCCTGGAAGTGGCAGCCGCCGGTGGGCATAATGTGCTGATGACTGGTTCTCCCGGAGCCGGCAAGACGCTTTTGGCGCGGGCAATGACCTCAATTTTGCCGTCGATGAGTTTGGACGAATCACTGGAAGTGACTCGAATTTACTCCATCAGCGACCAACTGCCAGCCGCAACGCCGCTTATCCGCCAACGTCCTTTTCGAGCCCCGCATCACACCATCAGCCATGCCGGCTTGGTAGGCGGTGGGCATGTTCCCAAACCGGGTGAGATCTCACTTGCTCACCGAGGCGTCTTATTTTTAGATGAACTGCCAGAATTTGGAAAACGCATCCTTGAAGTTTTACGGCAACCCCTGGAAGATAAGGTCGTCACAATCAGCCGTGCTCAGGGATCTTTCACTTTTCCGGCAAATTTCATGTTGGTCGGAGCGATGAACCCCTGCCCGTGTGGTTATTTTGGCGACACTTTGCGCCAATGCACCTGCGCGCCTGCTGCGATCAGTACTTACCAAAAACGGATCTCTGGTCCGCTGTTGGACCGCATCGATATTCACCTGCAAGTCCCCAGGGTTGATTACCAGAAATTGAGCGACAAACGGGGCGGTGAAACCTCGGAAACCATCCGGGAGCGGGTTGAAGCAGCCCGACAGATTCAGATCAAACGTTTTACTGGCACAAAATTGGTCAGCAATGCAGACATGACCCCCAAAGAGATACGCCAATATTGCGTCTTGGATGCTGCCGGAGAAGGCCTGATGAAAACCGCTATGCGCCAGCTTCGCCTCACAGCCCGGGGATATCACCGGGTACTCAAACTTGCCCGCACAATTGCCGATCTATCAGGCGAACCTGCCATCAAAACCGAACACCTGGCGGAAGCACTCCAATACCGCCAAAACGAAGAAGCGTAACGCTACTAACTTCCTCTTGATGCAAACTATTTCAATATGGATTCAAACAAACATATCGATTATGAGAGTTGATTTTTTTGGAAATTAAACGAAGCGATGAGTTTTCTCCTCACCGCTTCGTTTTTTTGTACTATGTTTAATAAGTAGCGTATACCAACACGATATCTCCCTCATCAAACTTATCTCCGCACTCTGGGCAGAATTTTGGGGGCTTAGTCCTATCAGCTGGTTCCCAGCTGCACTTATCACACCGATATTGTGGTATTCCAGCTGGTTTCGCACTACCACATTCAGGGCAAAACTTGCCCTGGCATTTATGACCGCAGGTACATACCCAGAAGTTGGTCGCAATATCCTCTACCACCACATCAATGATTCTTTCATTTACAACCGCATCTTCCATATTGATTTGATTAGCTGCTTCATAGGCAACAAATTCTTCCGGAGACATGTGTGCTAATGTTGAAAGATGGTTCTTGAGTTTGATTGCCATGGGCTTGAAAGTTGCCAATGTAAGACCACCCGATATCGCTCCACCAAGAACCGGAACAGCTTTTGAAACACCCTGGGCAAATGTTGCTTTAACTACTTTTTGGCCCAACATTGCCGCGATTTTCTTTACGAGTGGAAAATACCAAGTTTTAGTAAGCGCTTGCGCAGCAACTTTTTTTGCCACAGCCTTCATTGCAGTCTCACCAAATAGTTTTGTGACTGCTTTGTTGGCGACTCCCACCCCAGACATGACACCAATAAAGAGAATAAGCTGGGACTCCGACGCGCTATCAAGCCTAGAAGACTCAGTAAATATCTCGCTCCAACCATAGATATATGCTAATTCTTGCGCGATCCGGATTACAAAACCGTAGAATTGCGCCAGGTCAGCTGGTATGGTTGCAGCCATGGCGATTCCACCTGGCAAACCTGCTGCGGTTGATATAGCGGTCACCCTGACAGTCTCCGCGTTAACAACAGCATTCGCAAGGCTGTCTAACGTCGCTACAGGAATGTTTGCGTGAAGCGTTCCATTGACCAGAGCTTTCTGAAGCTGTGATTCGGTTGTGAGCCTGCTCAAATTCTTGGTAAGAAAATCTTTTCTGTCGACGTGTACGAAGGGGAGTTTTGATGCCCCCTCAATGATGGATGTAAATGAAACCGGTTGAGCCATTTGAAATTCTCCTATTTTTCCTAATAAAGTCTATGTCGCACTCAAAGGTGCTCTCATGAATGTGTCAATATAAGATCTGTAAATTTTGCGAGGATGAAGAAGAAAGGCTGGTAAAACACCCCAAACGTTTCTTGATTTTATCAAAAATATAAAGATACAGGAATTGTCCATCATTAACACATTCCACAAACACGTACACATCCTTTTTTCGCGTAGTGTCTGCATTGTACCCTCGATTTTCTGCCTGACTTGGGAGAATTTAAATTTATGCTGGGAAGATGGGCATGATCCAGCCCCCCAAAAAAAAGCCAACCAAATTGGCAACTAAAGCAAGCAAAAGTGCTTTGTGGTTCAGTTCGACCTCTTTAAATGTGAAGTAATAAACTGCCGCTTCCACTAGAATGATCGCAACGCTGTAAAAGACCAGCATAAAATAGTCGCCTTTGGCTTCGAACGGGTGCACCAGAAAGATACTCAGCAAGCTTTGGGTAATCAGGTTGAGAATGAAGAAGCCGAGCCAACTCGATTTGTCTCGCATTCCGAATAGATAAAACACAGCACCTTCCAGTACCAGTGTGAGCATCACGCGCCCCGCTACCGAAAGTGGCGCACGCCAATCTGGTTCGCCATAGACCAGGGTGCCTTGCTTCAGATCGAGTGTCATCAGGCGCTTATCTGGACGCATCTCAGGGTCCTTTGAGATTGGCAACTCGTAAGAATACTGCGAGGATCGGACGATCAGTTTTGCACCGATGAAGTCTTCATCGAACCTGCCGGGCAGGCGTTGGTAGTAATAATTGTAGTAAGTTTCCCAGTAGCGCGAAACACGCTCCATTGCGAGAGGTTCTGGAAGTGCGCTGTTTCGGAATTGGATGAATAATTTCAGATCTTTAGGCGCCTTGATTACAAAAATCGAAAGCCCAGGCGTTCGCACCTGCTTTGCAGATACTGCTTCAAAGGGTAGAAAGGCGGCGATCACTAGTACTAAAACGGCTATCAACAGGAATTTTTGTCTCATTTTCTTCCTCTTGGAACGCTCATGTTTTTATTATACAAAAAAAGGTAACTCTGTGTGACAGATCAAATTGGATCAGGATTAAGAAAACAAGAAGCAGCTCAGAATGCAAAAACAAGAGAATGCCCTTCGCTCCGCGAAGGGCATTTCACAACAAGACGTTGACTAACTATATTTGGTGATTAGCCGTGTTTGGCTTCGAAATCTTTCAGAAATTCGACCAGTGCATCTACGCCTTCTTTGGGCATGGCATTATAGATGGAAGCACGTAAACCGCCGACCGATTTGTGCCCCTTGAGGTTGTCAAAACCGGCGGCCTTGCTGGCAGCCACAACTTCGGCATCCAGTTCAGGACTTTCAGTAACGAAAGGAACGTTCATCAGGGAACGATCTTCTTTGACAACGGTGCCCTTGAACATCTTGCTGTTATCCAGGAAGTCATACAGAGGTTTTGCTTTTTCGATATTGATCTGATTCATTGCTTCCAGACCACCCAGGTTCTTCAGATACTTGAACACCTTTCCGCAGACGTAAATTGCCCAGCAATTGGGAGTGTTATACATGGAGTCATTATCAGCATGGATGTCATAACGCATGTAGGTCGGGACAGTTTCGGGCAAATCAGTGCGGATCAGATCTTCGCGGATAATCACGATCGCCAATCCTGCTGGACCGACATTTTTCTGCACACCGCCATAAATCAAACCGTAATCGCTGACATTCACTGGTTTGGAGAGGAACATGGAGCTTTGGTCGGACACCAATGTTTTTCCCTTGGTATTGGGGAGTTTCTGATAAGTAGTACCGTGGATCGTCTCATTTTCACAAATATAAACATAATCAGCATCTTCAGAAATCGGAAGGTCGGAAACATCAGGGATGTAACTAAAGTTTTTGTCCTTGCTGGAAGCTACCAGGTTGATTTTTCCGAACTTTTTGGCTTCGGTATAGGCTTTATTGGACCAGTTACCAGTCACGATGTAGTCCGCGACCCCGTTGATCATAAGATTCATCGGGATCATGGCAAATTGCAGCGTTGCACCGCCTTGAATAAACAGGATTTTGTAATTGTCAGGGATACTCATCAGCTCGCGCAGGTCGGCTTCAGCTTCCTCGGCAATTTTGATGAAGACTTTGCTGCGATGGCTCATTTCCATAACGCACATACCGGAACCCCGGTAGTTCATCATTTCATCTCGAACTTCTTCTAATACTGGTACGGGAAGTGTGCTGGGACCTGCTGAAAAGTTGTAGACGCGGTCGTACTTTAACATAAAATCTCTCCTTTTAAAATCTAATGTTATCGTATTCGGACACCTGGCGGTGTTTTATGCTGCCTTGTGAGTGAGGCTTGATTGTTACTAAAATCCTAACCTCCAAACCGATTTCGGTCAAGGATGAATAGCCAATCGGTAGCTGATACTGATAGCTGAAGATTCAAAAGCTGAAAGGAACTGGCTTGTCTTGGCAGCAAAGCGAATGGATCCCTTGCGGTCCCGGGTTTTTTGGGGTAGGGAATGATCTTGCGCCATTCAGTTTACAGGGAGACCATGACAAGTATCCACTACTTATTTCGAAGCCATCGACCTCAATAGACAATTGTCATCAAATCGACCAGTGGGATAGAAAAGCCTGGGTTTCAAGTTTCTGAGGGTTGTTGAATAAAATTTCAGGAGTTCCTGTCTCCACAACTCTGCCCTTTTCCAGGAATATGATTTCATCCGCAAGACGTAATGCCTGGGCTGGAGCGTGAGTCGTGAAAATGAGCAAGCCCCTGGTCTGCTCAAACCATTGCTGTAGTAACGCTTCGATCAGATCCATTCCGCGAATGTCTGTCGCTGAGGTAGGTTCATCCAGAAGCAAAACCTCCTTGGGAACCGCCAATACTCTGGCTAAACCGAGGCGCTGTTTCTCGCCACCCGAAAGATTGTTTCCTTTTGCTTCAATCAGAGACCCAAGGCCCACTTTTTCCAAAGCAGATATTGCCACCTCATCCCGATTTTGCAAGTTTTCCAGAGTCATACTTACATTTCTGATAACGGAAAAAGAAAAAGCGTAAGGTGATTGTGGTAAATAACCCACATTGTTGTTCAGCTTCAAACCTTCAATTGAACCCTGGCTTGGCTGTAAAGTTCCCATCAAAACTCGCAGAAGTGTTGTTTTCCCGCTACCATTCTCGCCGATGATGCCATAACGTTTACCATTTTTGAAAATCAAACTGGGAACATCCAGGATCACACGGCCTTTGGTCTTAACCAAAATGTCTTTCAGCTCAATCATCAGCCGCCACCTTCTGGACGCGATTAACGACCGAATTGATCAAGAAGGAGATGAGCAGCAGAATGATACCCAGGGCAATGGCAAAATCAAAGCGACCCATGTTGGTCTGCATCATGATTGCCGTCGTCATGACACGCGTTTTGAATTGAATATTCCCTCCAACCATTTGAACTGCACCAACCTCAGCAATCGACCTGCCAAAGCCAGCCAGGATAATAGTCAAAAAAGGCACACGAAAGTCGAGTAGGAAGTATTTCAGACGTTTTGTACCGCGAATACCAATGCCTGCCAATGTCTCATTGATAACCGACGCATTGACGCCGACAAGATTGGAGGTCATGGCAGTTATGTAGGGGGTGATCAGCAGCACCTGGGCTATAACCATCGCCTGTATTGTGTAGAGCAGGTTCAGACTACCTAGTGGACCGCTACGTGAAAGCAAAAGCAGAACAATCAGACCAGCCACAACGGGAGGAAGTCCGAGCATAGTATTTACCAGGCGGCTGATAAAGGTTTTTCCCCGGAATTCGTTGGCACCCAAGAGTACGCCTGCCGGAATCCCAATCATTGCAGACAAGAACGTACTGAAAAAGGACATTTGCAGGGTGACTGCAATGATCCGGCGCAGTTCAGGATCTGAGCCAAATAAAAGGTTGAAGATGGAGTTGATCAGTTCCAATTTGAAGTCTCCGGAAGGGCAATACGCCCTTCCGGCAAATATTATAAAGGTTTAGTCCAGATTGAAGAAAAGGGGTTCACCGTATTCGGCAACTCCGAATTCAGCAATCATTTTGCGAGCCTCGTCGGTCTTAATCCAGTCCACAAAAGCCTGGGCGCCTTTCACATTCGATTCAGGGAAGCGGTCTGCAGAGATGACGATCATCGAATAGGTGTTCTTCATGTCATCAGCAGTTTCAAGCAGGAGCGCCAAAGAGTCTTCATGTGCCAGGAAAGTAGCCTTGTCCGACAGGGTATAAGCCTGTTTTTCGTCAGCAATGGTCAAAGTCTGACCCATTCCCTGCCCTACGCTTTCGTACCAGGTTTGTCCGGCAGGATCGAATTCAATCGACTTCCAAATAGCGACTTCTTTGTTATTGGTTCCGCTATTATCTCCGCGGGAAATAAAGAGCGAACCTGTGTCAGCGATTTTCTGGAAAGCTTCCGCAGCCGTGGCAGAGCCGGCAACACCAGCCGGATCATCAGCAGGTCCGACAATCACATAGAAGTTGTACATGAAGGGTATACGCACTTCATTGAAACCTTCACCAATGAATTCCTCTTCGGCAGATTTCGAGTGAACCAGCAGGATGTCAGCATCACCCATGCGCCCCTTTTCTATTGCAGCACCGGTGCCCGCGGAAGTGATTTCGAGGGTATAGCCAGTGGCTTTTTCGAAGGCAGGCTGCAAGTATGCCATCAGACCGGAGTCATTGACGGATGTAGTGGTGGACATGCGGATCACCTTATTTTCAGGTTCTGCTTGGCAACCGAGAGAAGAGAGTAATAGGATTGAGATCAAGCTTAGGACAATAATTTTCTTAATGGATTTCATAGCACCTCGTTTATTTTTCCTGTGATAGGAGTTTTGGCTATTATACTCAATAATTGACTAATTTAGGAAGTTAGTTTGTAAAATTAAGCACGAAAAATTTCTACTGAAATCGACCGCCACAAACACTAACCCTCAGGGAAGCAAAAGCTTAATAAGTCGCTGAGGATTTTGAAGATGATTGAGAAAAAGGAAATTTGCTAAAAAAATTTTTTTATTATGCAAAACGAACTTGAGAAGATAACCACCATTTATGGCTACGCGCATTAACCTGAGGCTTTGGATTGGTTTTTTCAAAATAAGACCACGAACCTGCTGCATGAAAGCTAGTTCCCTATTTATGCAGATAAATTCCTTGCGAAAGCTCAGAATGACAAAGAAAAGTGGCTGTACGCGTCGAAGTGAATGAGCGAAACACTCATACCTGTCAGAAATGCGTTCCCTACTTTGAAACAAAGCATATCAGTTTCTTTTAGGTAAGAATATCCATATACCGCGTCCTCTGCATTGCAAAACGGATGACAGATAAAAGTGACAGTACGGATCAACTCGAAGAAGTGGTACATCCTATCCAGAATAAAACTGTGCTCTACTAGTATGGCTACGCGCATTAATTGGTGCTGGTCAGCTAGTCTGGAACCCACCGATCAGTTTTAGCAAATGCTGATCGCTGAAGTGGAATTCAAGATCAACAGGTTTGCCTGTTCCCTTCTACACAGGTTGAGTTGATTCCGAAACACACTTCGTATCGCAATAATAGCCCAGGACAGCTGATATGTCTTGGCTATGTGCATAAATTGATAGTAAAAAGGGGCGAGTATTGAACCCGCCCCTTTGACTTAATTTTTATGTAGAGAAAAGTATTTAGAACCAGTTTATCTCGCGCCTGGTTGGGCACATTCGTAGGCATCACCACGTAGAGTTTCAACTGCATGGTTCATGACCGGTAAAAACACTTCCAGGCACTCCACTGCAGCCTTGGGACTTCCAGGAAAATTGATGATCAATGTTTTCCCTCGAATTCCAGCAGTTGCACGAGACAGCATGGCGAAAGGAGTGATTTTCAAGCTACTCGCTCGGATCGCTTCAGCAATTCCCAGAGCTGGTCGCTCTACTACTGACATGGTCGCTTCAGGGGTATTATCCCTCGGAGCAAAACCAGTTCCGCCGGTAGTGAAAACGAGATCGAGTCCCTGATCGGAATAATCGATCAGTTTAGCTTTGATTTGCTCCGAATCATCTGGAACAATCTCCTGTATCGCTATCTGTGCCTTACCTGTCAGAGCTTCTGCCAGGGCTGGTCCGGACAGGTCCGCCCTTTCACCCGTTGAACCTTTATCACTTACAGTCAGTATGGCTACGCGAATTGTAGGAATAATTTTTATATCTTGTCCCACGGTGATCGTGCCTTCTCTGAGCACCTTGGCAAAGATGCCTTCTCTTGGCATCACGCAATCGCCTACCTGCTTGAAGACCTGGCAGTGACGATGGCATTCCTTACCAATCTGGGTTATCTCCAGCAGGGTCTTACCAATTTCAAGTCGGGTACCAATAGGTAGCGACCACAAATTGATGCCCTCGGTAGTGATATTTTCAGCAAAAATACCCGGTTTGAGCTCTACGCTGGCGCTGTTATGCATTTTGTCAAAACTACTCAAATCAAGAAGGCTCACCTGTCGGTGCCAATCACCTGCGTGGGCATCGCCCTCAATTCCCCAGCCGATTTTCAGATCAAGTTTTTCAACCGGATGTTTGATGGTACCTTTCTTCTCGCTAATGTTTACTGAAACGACCTTTGCCATTTAGCCTCCGATCCTACTCATGTTTCTGTATTCCAACAATACCTGGTCGAAACAATGCTGCAGAGGTTTATCCTTGATCGCTTCACGCATAGCCTCTTTCAAAGCTTCTTTGCCATTCTCCAATGCCTCACGCAAGGAAATCTCAGCATCTCTGCCCAAACAGGTGCGCAGACAGCCATCGCTCATGATACGGATCCGGTTGCAATCGGCGCAAAAACGATGGGAAATCGGGCTGATAAAACCAACTCTGCCCAACGCCCCGGTATATGTGTAATCAGATGAGGGTTGACCATGCATACGGGGTGCGACCGGCACCAACCATGGTCTGGCTGCGATCAATTCCTGGTTATTCATGCGTAACTTGTCACTATCAGTGCCATTGCCAATGGGCATGTATTCAATGAAACGCACATCGATCTTATGTTTTGTAGTCAAGGCAATGAAATCGTCGACTTCGCCATCATTTACTCCACGCATGAGCACAACATTAATTTTGATCGGGTTGAAACCCGCCTCAATTGCTGCCTGGATACCATCCAGTACTTTCTGCAGGCTGCCACCAGTGATTTCTTTGAAGAGATCAGGCTTAAGGGTATCCATGCTGATGTTCAGGCGCGTCAGACCAGCAGCTCTCAGGTCCGGAGCAATTTCCGCCAGCATTTGGGCATTGGTGGTCATGGAAAGATCCTGCAAACCTGGCAGGCTGGCAATTCCGCTTACGATGTGCAGAATGTCTTTGCGAAGCAAAGGTTCACCGCCGGTCAGCCGAATACGGGTAATGCCCAATTCAACAGCAGCCTGTGCGAGTAATATGAATTCTTCCGCGCTGAGTTCCTTGGCCTTCGGGCAATAACCTTCATCAACGCGGCAGTAGGCACAACGCAAAGTACAACGCTCAGTTAAAGATAGGCGCAAATAATCAATTTGCCTTCCAAAATTATCTTTCAAATTACCAGTTCCTCACGGTTGAACTCCCCTGATCGTCCACCACTCTTTCTTTCAAGTTTAATTTCACCGATGATCATCGCACGATCAACTGCTTTACACATATCATAAATGGTAAGAGCTGCTACGCTAACTGCCGTCAGTGCTTCCATCTCGACACCTGTATTGTAAGTTGTTTTCGTTTCGGCAATGATTTTCACAGTTGATTCATCGTCAAATTGAAAATCTATTTTAACCGACGTCAGTGGCAATGGATGGCAAAGTGGTATTAAATCAGATGTTTTCTTGGCTGCCATGATGCCAGCCACACGGGCCACTGCCAGCACATCACCCTTTTTCACCTCACCCGAGCGGATCAACTGAAGCGTTTCTGGCTGCATCTTGACTACCCCAGAGGCTACAGCTACGCGCTCTGTCACCGATTTTTGACTAATATCTACCATGATCGCGCGACCTTCTTCGTCCACATGAGTCAATTTCATAGAATCACCTCTCCCGGATCATTGAGCCGATAGCCGCCCAATTTTTCAAGCCGCTTCGCAAATGCGTCGCTGCGCAAGACTTCCAACAAGTGTATGTACTCAGGATGGTCAAGTGTTTTTTCGGAGACCAGCAAGTCATACTGCTCCCAGATCAATGGGATGAAATCCAGGTCGTAGATCTTTGCGGCTGCCAGGATGCCCATTCCGGCATCGGCAGTTCCACTGGCGACAGCGGCTGCGACAGCCGTGTGCGTGATCTCTTCGCGGTCATAACCTTTGATCTGCCCCGGTTCGAGCCCGTTCTGCTTCAACAGGTAATCGAGCAATATCCGCGTACCGGAACCTTTTTGACGATTAACGTAATTCACTCGAGCCAGGTCAGCTATCGACTTGATCTCCAAGGGATTACCTTTGGTGACCATCAAACCCTGGCTGCGAAAGACCGAGCTGATCAATCTGACACCGCCATCACGGAAGTAACGTCTGACATAACTTTTATTGTATTCGCCGGTTTCTTCATCGAGTAAATGGGTGCCGCCCAGGTGGGACTCACCCCGCTTAAGGGCCATCAAGCCACCCAGGCTGCCGACATGTGAAGATACCACCTGGCTGTCAGGCCATTTCATTTTCATCAGGTCAATCAACTCGTCGATCAGCGGGTCGTGGCTACCCGTGATAACCAATGTTTTGTTAATATCTTTCAAGTTCCTTACCAAATTCACCGGCACCGTTTCTCCGGCCTCATAACCTTCTGTGTTTTGAGGAACCTCAATAATACCATCTGCTTTTACAAAAGAGCTGACTACGCCTGCTCCGCGATTAAGCGGAATGGCTACTAACTTCCCATTGACGTTGCCAATCCTGGCTCGGATAAATTCCAAGTATTTTAAGGAAGACGTCAGTCGTCGTGAAACAGTAGCCTCAACCATGGGTTTCTCTTCGTCAATTTTCTTCAGCATAAGGTTCATCGCCGGGTGCACAATCTCTTCCATCACTAAAATGGCTGAGACCGGATAGCCAGGTAAACCTACCAAGGGAATTACTTTCGCATCTCTTTGTGTAGCTCCAAGAACCACGGGTTTGCCTGGCCGGATGGCAACGCCATGCAAGATCACTTCACCATTCTGAGCTATGGCATCGACAGAAAAGTCCTTTTTTCCAGCGGAAGAGCCAGCATTCAGCAACACAAAATCGCATTCCTCGGCTGCTTTCCTGACCGCTCCAGAGATCAATATTTGCTGATCCCTGACAATTGGGTAAACGATTGATTCACAGCCCCAGTCTTCGAGCATGCCTTCGATGATTGTGGAATTGAACTCAATGATGGAACCTTGCTGGGGGTCGGTCTGAGGTGAAACCAGTTCGTTGCCAGTTGGAATCACACCGACCAGCGGTTTTTTGATGACCTCGAGGTTCAAAACACCAGCGGCAAGCATGGCACCCTGAATGGCAGGAGTGATTTCGGTGTAACTGGGAACGATCATATCGCCTTGAGCAATGTCCTCGCCGATCTGCCGGATGTGCTGCCAGGGCACTGCTGCAATGAAGAGTTCTACTGCTCCATTTTCAGCTTCGATCACATCTTCCACCATCACGACTGCGTCACAATTTGCAGGTAATGGATCGCCAGTATTCACCCAGCGGAATTGACCTTGCTGCAGAGTGACTGGGCGTGTTTCGGTGGCACCGAAGGTCAGGCTGGCATCCAGGGCAATGCCATCCATCGCGCAAGAGTTGTAATGCGGCGCGCTGATGTGGGCGTAAACTGCTTCAGCCGCAATGCGATGGTTTGCTTCTACCGTTTTGATGGTTTCGGATTCAGGGCACAGCCCTCTTGAAATCAATACCTCGAGAAACTGACTGCGTGCTTGCGCAAGCGGAACATTGCTTAAGTATTTGAATGCCATCTCGCCTCACAATGGAATGATATTGACCAAATCACCAGCAGCCAGTCCTTCCCGGTCCCGTGGGATCAGGAAATAACCATTGGCTTTGGATACAGTTGAGATCAGCCCGGATTTTGAAGGGACCGGGGTTGCCTGGTCGCCTTCCAACCGCACCAGAATCACCTCTTCGCGCCCATGATTGGAAGGAACCGCGCGGGTCAGATTTGCTTTTATTTGATGTTGTTCAGATCGGTTGTTGGATAGTGAAAAGAGCAACGGTTTAACCAAGGAGTGGAACATGAAGAATGCCGCCACCGGATTACCGGGAAGACCAAAAACAGGCTTTCCGTCGATTTTACCGATGATGGTCGGTTTGCCTGGTTTGATGGCAATGCCGTGCACGAAAATCTCACCCAGTTCTTCGATCAGAATTGGTAGATTGTCGTGCTCACCCACCGAAGTTCCGCCTGAAACCATCAGGACATCGGCTGTTTTGAGCGCATTCGTCACTGCATCTCGAAGCAGGTCGCGATTGTCTTTGACGATTTCGTGAGTCTGGGTTACTGCGCCGGCTTGCTCTACCATTGCTGCGAGCATGGGAGTATTCACGTCGCGGATTTTACCCGGCATGAGCTCACTGCCAGCTGACACCAGTTCATCACCTGTGGAAATGATAGACACCTGAGGTCGCTTGAAAACTTCGAGGCTGGTCATACCCATGGATGCCAGTGTGCCAATATCGGCGGGGTTGAGTTGTTTGCCAACTGGCAAAATCTGATCACCAGGCTGCAGGTCTTCACCTTTGAAAATCATGTTCGCGCCTGGGGCAACTGGCTTGACAAAGGCAAAATCCCCAGCGCCAAAATCCTCCACGAATTCGATCATTACCATTGCGTCCGCGCCAACCGGTAAGGCACCGCCCGTGGGGACGTAAAAACACTCGCCAGTTTGAAGTCTGTGCGCAGGCATTGTGCCCATCTGGCTCTCACCGGCTTTGCGCAGTATGGCGGGAATTGAGTCGGAACAACCCTGCAAGTCGCGGCTGATCACAGCATAACCATCAACCGTGGAACGGTCGAAAGCAGGCACAAACTCGTCAGATATGATATTTTTTGCCAGGAAACGACCAATAGCATTATTGAGTATCGTTGATTCTAAGCTCAATCTCAAGTGACCAAATTGGCTCTGAACAATACTCTTAGCATCAGAAAGTGAGATTACTTTAAACATTGACTTGTATTGTACTCAATTTATTAGTAAAGGTGAAGTTGTCCCGAATTAATCTTCTGTTTGAATCAGGGTTGAGGTCTTCTACTACCAAAAAAAGATAATGCAATCCTTATTGTGGTTCAATTCACAGCACCCGCCCCCCTCTCATCGGCCCTTGGGTATCAGCATACGAAAAAATCTTTACCCCCAATGGGAAGAACCTCGCAGAGTCCGCTTTACGTGGCAAAAGAAACTCAGGATTTCAGAAATTCCTTCTCACTCATAATTTATTGTGGCTACGCGCATCTATGGATCAGTGCAGGATGCAGATCATACTACACGACGGCACACGCACCTTCATCGAGACCCACCCCCTTAATCCCCCTCCCAACGCTTCGCTGGAGGGGGTAAAAACACTTTCATGTACCCTCTCCATTAAAATCCATCACCGCTATTGTGGCTACGCGCAACAGGAGATGCCTGAACAGGAAAATTTACGAAAATTATGGCCTCAAGCTCAATATAGCTTATGAGCTCTTTGTCGAAATTTACCCTGATTTAGATTTTTACAATTATAATGAATAACTAATAAATCCAGATCTCAAAAGAGCGAGGTACTTAATGAAGTCACGATTTATCCGAATTTTTGTTTCTTTACTTATAATTTCATTTTCTTTTCAAATTCTAACCCCTCCTGTACTTGGTATCGCACCTCAAAGCGACCCGACCATTCCAACAAACTCAGATTTGCTAGCAAAAACACAGGAAAAGGTTAACGAATTCAACTGCACTTCGGTAACAGATGTACCTCAACTTGAGTGTGAAGCCCTGATCGCGCTATACAACAGCACCAATGGCGCCGGCTGGAAGTATAACAACAATTGGCTGAGCAGTCCGACGGTAGCCACTTGGAGGGGGGTTTATATTTACAATGGAAAAGTTACTCATTTAGAATTGGATGGTAACCGACTGAGTGGAAACCTCCCGCCTGAATTAGGCAATCTGACAAACCTGCAATGCCTCTGGTTAGAAGACAACCAACTTACCGGTTTGATCCCTCCAGAAATTGGTAATCTCAGTCAATTGGAAGAATTATGGTTGAACTCCAATAATCTCACCGGCGGTATTCCGTCTACATTTCGCTACTTATCGAATCTCACTAAACTCGACCTGTCAAGCAACCAGCTAACAAGTATTCCACCTGAATTGGGTAGACTACCCAATCTTAGGACTCTCTATCTTTCAAACAACCAGCTATCAAGCATCCCGTCTGATTTGGGTAATCTGACTAATCTTTGGTATCTCAATCTGACAAACAACCAGCTATCAAGCATCCCGTCTGAATTGGGTAATCTGACTAATCTTTTGGTTCTCGATCTGACAAACAACCAGCTATCAAGCATCCCGCCTGAATTGGGTAATCTGACTAATCTTTCGGTTCTTAACTTAAGTTCAAACCAATTGTCAGGTGACATCCCTGCCTGGTTTGGTGATATGTCTAAATTGAGCAATCTCGATTTATCTTCCAACCGATACACTGGAAACATTCCAACTCAGTTGCGTAATATGAATGGGATCAATAGTTTAAATCTGAGCGCAAACCAGCTCACGGGCACCATCCCGGATGAACTTGGTGATTTGATTTATATTCTGTATCTCGACTTGTCCTCCAATCGATTAACGGGGAGTATCCCAGCCTGGTTTGAAAACTTTACCTGGCTTGAGAGCCTCTCATTGAGCTCCAACCTTTTTTCGGGCAATATACCGCCCGAGTTGGGCAATATGAGCTGGCTTTTTGTCCTGGACCTAAGTGACAATTACCTCATTGGTGATGTTCCGGCAAGTTTTACCCAACTTGCCACCTGTGGTCCTAATGACACTTACTATCCTTGTTCTGGAGAATATGGGCTGGATCTCGGTTATAACCGACTTAATGTGCCAGCCCCTGAGCCCCCGGCAGCTTTCCTGGATCTCTACGATCCGGATTGGTACCTGACGCAGGGTTTTGATAACCTTGGCTGGGCAATCTTTCTGCCATTGATGAATCGGTAGTTACAAACTGTGTTCTTAGCATTTGAAATTACTGAATGCGCAGTGCACGTTCCCTATATCTGAATGGAACGGCGTGGGCCGTCCCTGATCATTACAGCTACGGAACCCTTATACAGGGTAGACTGGTCGATGTCCAATCTGGAACCCCTACACAGGACAGGCGAGCAGTGTCCGTTCCGTACATAGACCTTGAGTTTCCCACTTTCGTCAAAAAGAGCAATCTCAACGAGGAAGAACAGGATTTCCAGGGCACTATAATGGGAACTCAGGTAAATTGTCGTAGTATCACTCTATTGTGGCTATGCGCATTAATTAAGTGTTTAGCCCACATCTGGTAATTTTTAAAAGTGGTGAAAACACAAAGGCGGCTTGAAGGCGGTAATAGGAATAATCCGGTCAAGGTCACGACGCCCTCAATCACGCCTTACGATGGCTACAGGTACATAACAAGAAATCTGAAAGTTATGAGCTATCAGCTATGAGCTATCAGCTTTAACTTACTCAAAAGCGATGATCAATTGGTAATGAGGTTGACCGCCGTTGTGGATCTCGATCTCCATGTCCGGGTAATCTTTGCGGACGACATCAGCCAAAACATTTGCCTGGGTCTGATTGAGGTCTTCACCATAGAAGAAGGTGACCCTTTCAACCTCATCCATGTTTGCTTTTTCAAGAAGCTGCTGGATGGCTTCCTCAATTGATAGTGCAGATGAGACCAATTGCCCATCATACAAGGCGATCACTTCACCCTTTTCCACCTGGACGCCGTCTATCTCGACCGAACGGGTAGCAATGGTGATATCCCCGGTATGGACTTCGTGGATGGCTTCGTTCATTGATTCTTCATTTTCTTCGAGGGTGCCTTCAGGATTGAGTCTGAGCATGGCTGCAAAGCCCTGGGGAGCATTACGGGTTGGGATAATCGCAATATGCTTGACACTGACTTTGGCTGCGTTTTGAGCAGCAAGAATAATGTTTTTATTATTAGGAAGAATAATTACTTTGTCGGTTGGTAAATTTTCAAAGGCAGCGACCAGTTCCTGGACACTGGGGTTCATGGTCTGACCGCCCTCGACAATTGCCGAGACGCCCAGACTGGCAAAAATCGATGACAGGCCTTTTCCAGGCGATACTGCCACAACGGCGATCTCCCCGGGTTGGACTGGGGTGAAGGTCAGCTCTTCTTCTTCTGCCTGGCGTTCGCTCACCTGGTCCTGCAGGTTTTCCATCATGATCTTTTTGACAACGCCCTGGGTTTCGGTGTAGCTGATCGGTTCAAAGCGTTTCGCCAGTTCAGTATGAATATGCATGCGGTAGATGCCATCGCCCTCACCAACCTGGATACTCGTGCCGATTTCGCCGAGGTCTTTATAATATTGTTCGAGTGAAAAAACTGGATTTGGGGCAAAATCGATAACGACTTCGTAATCCTGCCCTTCCTCAATAGTCTCCATGGCATTTGCCAGGTCGAGCTCTGCCAGTGGTTTCAAGGCTGCTCCGCTGGCATCCAGGGATTCGCCCTGGAGCATTCGCACCATGCCTTCAAAAATATAGAACAAGCCAGTGCCTCCTGAATCAACCACACCTGCTTGCTTAAGCACAGGCAGCAGTTCCGGTGTGTTTTTAACACTCACATCACCAGCTCTAACGATAGCGATGAGCATCTCGCTCAGGGTGGCATTGTTCCTGCCTGCTTCTTCGGCTGCGGCGGTCATATCTTTGATCACTGTCAAAATCGTGCCTTCAACGGGCTTGACCACACCCTTATAAGCGGTGTTGCGAGCTTCCTGCATGGCGCGCATGAGAAGATCGGGACCCATTGTCTCGTAGTGATCGAGCGCCCTTGAAAAACCACGCCAGATCTGTGATAGGATCACCCCAGAGTTTCCCCGGGCTCCCATCAGCGCGCCCTGGGCAAAAGCCCTGGCAGTCTCGCCTACGTTTTCTACACGTTTCTGATTAGCTTCATTGAAGGCTGCCTGCATGGTCAAAACCATGTTGGTACCAGTGTCGCCATCGGGAACCGGGAAAACGTTCAATGAGTTGACATATGCCTGGTTGGTCGTAAGCCAGATCATACCGGCTTCGAACAATAGCATTAAACCGGAGCCATTAACGGGGGATTGGAGCAGCAAATGGCGCTCTTGTTCATCGGGAAGGACATAATTAGTTTGATTCATTATTCACCTGGGCAGTTTTAATCCGGATTGCTCACTCTCAACCCCCGCACATGGACATCCACGCGCTTGACCGGAACTGCCATTGTTTTCTCCACTGCATATTTGACACTATCAGCCACTGAATCAGTGACTGACTTAATACGTAGCCCATATTCGATCACCAGGTTCAGCTCTATGCTGACACCGTCTTCTTCGGTCTTGACATTAACGCCAAAATCCGTATCTTTTTTGAAGAACCTGGAAACCGATTCGCCCACGTTACCTGGGATTAGACTGATCACACCATAGGATTGCAGGGCAGCATTGCGGGCGACCGTACGAATGGCTTGTGAAAGAATATAGATGCTTCCAAGTGGGTTCTCTTGTGTTGTCATTTTTAGGCTCTTTCTCCGAGATTCATCTTGATTATTTGAGAAATCTCTGGTAATATAAACGCTTGCGCGTGCAAACAGTTACGCGACAGACGATATTATAATGCAAGAAAGGTATTGAGATGGCAAAGTGCAGTTCGTGTGGAAAAACCACTACCTTCGGTCACAATCGCAGTCACTCACTCGTCGCAACCCGACGTATGTTCCGCCCCAACCTCCAACAGGTCACTGTAATGGAAGATGGCAGGAAAGTTCGCAAAGTACTTTGCGCGCGCTGCATCAAAACCCTGACCAAGGCTTATCGCTAGTTTATCCACCTAAATCCAACATCAAAAAAAGTCGCCTGGCGGCTTTTTTGATTTTAATCCAGCACTGACCGCAATGCGGCAATACCTGCGGCAATGCCCTCCGGATGCCCAAACACAGCCGTGCCAGCGACGAAGCTCCTGGCACCGGCTTCATAGGCAAGCCTGATTGTTTCTGTCGTAATGCCGCCATCCACCTGGATGATCGCACCAAAATTGCATTCATTGATGATCCTCTGCACAATCGATATCTTTTCCAGGCTCATTGGAATAAATTTTTGTCCCCCGAACCCGGGGTTCACTGACATGACCAAAATCTGATCCACCAATTCTCCAAGGTTTCTAAAAGGAACCACGGGGGTTCCGGGATTGAAAGTAAGCCCGGCTTTGGCTCCCATCTCCCGGATGGTCTGAAGGGTGCGGTGAATATGAGGACAGGTTTCATAATGAACGGTAATCGTGACGGCACCGGCATCGATAAAGTTTTTCAAATGCTTTTCGGGTTCAACGATCATCAGGTGTACATCAATCGGCAAATCACAGGAATCTTTACAAGCCCTCACGATGTCCGGCCCAAAGGTAATATTGGGCACGAAGCGTCCATCCATGACATCTACATGAATTTCGTCTGCGCCGCCTTCTTGGGCAGCCCGCACTTGGGCACCCAGGTCTTTGAGGTCAGCTGAAAGGATGGAAGGAGAAATGATCGTTTTCATCGGCACCTCTCAAGGTTTGAGCATGATGTAAATGTAAAACCAGAACGGGATCAGGCCAACCAGCAACAGACTGGCGAGGATGCCAAGTGCCCAGGTTTTCCAATCGATCGGAGCATCTTCCTCCGTATCGTCATAGTAGTAATCATTTGTATCATCTACAAGGATTTTCTGAGGAATATCCGCTTGGGGTATGAAGATTGCCGGTGTTTGTTGAGGCGCTGGTTCCAGTTTTTCACCGTTTCTTACTGGCTGAACGATGCGCGAACCCTGGAAGGTATCATGAAGGAAAGCCTTACTTTGATTCACATCAGCACCAGTATCGTACAACCCAAGCAGCAACCTGCCCAATTGATCAGCCGTGCGATAACGGGAGCTGGGTTCTTTAGACAGGACTTTCAAGATAATCTCTTCCAGTGCTGAAGGGATACCGCTGTTGTAATAGCGCGGTGCGACGGGTTTATCTTCGCGGTGCATGCGTGCCAATTCAGTAGCATCTGAAGCGACAAAGGGCAAACGACCAGTGACCATTTCATAAAGGATCACACCCAGAGAATAAACATCTGATGCCGGTGAAGGGGGTCGGCCGCTGGCTTGTTCCGGTGAAAAATAATGGGGTGAACCCCAAACGACTTCGCTATGTTCATCCGGAGAAATGGTTGAAAGTGCCCTTGCGATACCAAAATCGGTCACCTTAAGGCGACCTTCAGGGGTAACCAACATATTATGGGGTTTGATATCACAATGTACCAATCCAGCACGGTGGGCATAACCGATCCCACCGCAAGCCTGGATCATCAACTCTAATGCCTCGCTGACTGTAAAACGCTCCTTCTGTTTGATCAGCGATTTAAGATCAGTACCTGGCATGTATTCCATAACGATAAAAAGATGCCCCTGGTCCAGACCAAAATCATGCACGGTAACGATGTTCGGGTGCGAGAGGTTGGCGGCTGCCCGGGCTTCCTGGCGGAAACGCTCACGGAAAGCCGGATCTTTGGAGAAGTCTTCACGCAGCACCTTGACAGCCACACTTCGTTCCAGCATCAGGTCCCTGGCTTTGTAGACCACAGCCATACCGCCAGTACCCAAAGTATCCTGTAATTGGTAGCGATCGTTAAGCAGGCTGGGCATCTCCATAGCGGTGATTATAATGCAAATCCTCCCGCCAACGATTGTATGAAATCTATCCGCAATTCAAGAAAAAGTATAAAGACATTAGTCAGAAAGTTTGAAGGATCAGGCTGGTTTTTGTATAAGCAATTTCCAAAATCAAGGGTGAAATCCCTTGCGTTTTCGGGTTAAAAGACCTATAATGTGGTTAAGTTTGTCATAAAGTGTCAGCAAGTGTCACAAAACCTAAAAATGGAGCGCCAAAAGGGGCGCTTCGGTGCTTAAAAAAGGGATTAGAACAAATGTTTTATGGCAGGTCAGCATACAGCATGGATAAGAAGGGCAGAATGACAGTCCCTTCCAAGTACAGGGACGAAACCCCTGATGGTGTTGTTGTTACCAAAGGTTTGGATAACAACCTGATCGCCTATGCGAAAGCGGACTTCGATATCTTTGCTGAGTCCATGAATAGCATCTCCATCACCGACCCTAATCTGCGTTCTTTTAGGCGCGAAATTTTAGGGAATTCAGCAGAACTGACTTATGACTCTGCCGGACGCATCCTCATCCCGCTCCACTTGCGGAAGTTGGCAGGGATCGAGGAAAATGTGATGATCGTTGGAGCCGGGCAATATTTTGAGATCTGGGATGCAGATCGCCTTGAAAATTTTGAGGCGAACAGCGACCCGAAGGCTCAAGCCAATGCCTGGGCTTCGCTGAACATCACCACAACAAGAGGAAATTGATGGACGCGGTGCCTTCGGCTCCCCAGCCCCACCGCCCAGTACTTTACCAAGAAACAATTGAATATCTGGCTCCAAGCAGCTCAGGACGTTATTTGGATTGCACAGCAGGTGCCGGGGGGCATTCTTTCGGAATTCTGGAATCATCTTCCCCCGATGGGCAACTTATCGCCATCGATCTCGACCCTACAGCGATCCAACTTACGACCGAAACCCTCAGCCCTTTCGGCGAGCGTGCCACAGTCGTTCATGACAGTTATTTGAACTCGGCGAGAATCTTGCAACGAAAAGGCTGGGACAAAGTTGACGGAATCGTTCTGGACCTGGGTGTTTCTTCCATGCAGTTGGACCAGGTTGAACGCGGTTTCTCATTTCGTGCGGAGGCTCCCCTGGACATGCGTTTCGACCCCACCCGAGGTCAAACTGCAGCAGACCTGGTGAACAATCTCGACGAAAAGGAACTGGCAGACCTGATCTGGCGATACGGAGAGGAAAGATTCTCCCGCCGAATTGCCCGCAAGATCGTCCAGAAACGACCTGTTCTGACCACCACACAGTTGGCGGAAGCGGTGCGTTCAGCGTTTGGAGGGGCACATAGCAGGATAGACCCAGCTACGCGCACCTTTCAAGCGATCCGAATCGCAGTCAACGATGAGTTACGAACGATTGAAGAGGCAATCCCGAGCCTGATTGAACTTTTAAATTCGAAAGGTCGCCTGGCGGTCATCAGTTTCCATTCACTGGAAGATCGCATTGTAAAGCAAGCCTTTCGCAGAGAAAGTACAGATTGTATATGTCCACCAGAGCAACCCATTTGTACTTGTGGGCATATAGCCAGCATCAAAGTTCTCACTCCCCGCCCCATAAGTCCTTCAGAGAAGGAGGTCGAGGAGAATCCGAGAGCTCGCAGTGCAAAGCTTAGAGTAGCTGAAAAGATATAGGAAAGAACGTTAGTGCGGAAATGAAAAAAGATATGCTCCAAGCCTACAAACAAGCTCCCTGGCGAACCCAGGTCCAATGGGTTGGAATTTTCCTCCTGGTCGTAGTTGCAGTCGCAACAATTGCAGGGCTATATTTGTATATCAGCGGTCGTTCAGCAGCGACTGGGCGGCGAATCCAAAACCTGGAAAGTGAATTAGCGTCCTTGCAAAGACAAAACAATGATCTCGAAACCCAATTGGGCGAGATCCAGTCTGAACGTTCGCTGGCTGAACGCATCAAATCAATGAAGATGCGCCCGTTGACCCCTGAAGAGGCACTTTACCTCGAAGTTCCCGGTTATGTACCTGCAGAGGGGCCTTCGCTGGCTCCTCCTCCAGCCGCCAAGGAAGAAAACACACCTGTGTTACTGCCTGAGTTTACCGACACCTTCCTGGAATGGCTCTCGTCCAAATTGCGGTCGGGAATCCAAAACCCCACACCCACAAGTGAGGTGCAGCCATGAGTGAAAAAATCAAGAATCGCTTCTTGATCATTTGTGTGATTTGCTCGGCTGTGGCAGCCATCATTGGAATTCAAATGATCAGAATTCAAAGCACAAAAGCCGCTCAACAATTGCTGGATGCCAGTGTCAATTACCAGGGCGAGAGCCGGGTGATTTATCCAGATCGTGGTAATATCTACGATTCTAAAGGACGATTATTGGCAGGAAACGAAACATCATACGAAGTCGCGCTGGATCTGAACAGCGTCACCCAACCTGAAACAATTGCAAGCATTGCAGCCAGTGTGCTCGGGCTCGATTACACCCAGGTGCTTGACTATGCGCAGACGCCTCCGGGCAACGGCAACCCATATTATCAAGTGCTGGATGACTTCGTAAGCCAGGACAAGATTATTGAGTTGGAAACTATCAAAGCTGATTACAACAGCCGCACTGCCAAAGGCAATCAAATTTTGCCCGATATCGACGGGTTAGTGTGGACTGCCCATTCGCAGCGTACGTATCCTGAAGGGACGCTGGCTTCCAATATTCTTGGTTTCTATAGCTACCTCGACAGAACTGGTGGTGAGGGATATTTCGGTCTGGAAGAAGCCTACAACTCGCAGCTTGCTGGAACCCCGCAGGAAGTCTATTTCGTCTACGACCCCCAGCGATTGACTACTGTCGAAGAAGTTCCTCCAGGTGTAACCCTCGTGCTGACACTGGATCGCGAAATCCAGGCAATGACAGAGAAACAGCTTGACGAAGCCATCGAGTGGTCTGGGGCTGAAGGTGGCACCATCATTGTTTATAACCCAGAAGACGGTGCAGTGATTTCAATGGCAACTACCCCCCGCCTCGATCCCAATAAGTACTGGGAATACAGCGATCTTTTCCCCAATCCAGCCCCATACAACGCTGCTATCAGCAAGACTTATGAACCTGGTTCTGTCTTCAAGGTCTTGACCGTTGCTGCAGCACTGGATTCGGGCTTGGTAGACCCTGACACACATTTCCAGGATACTGGGGCATTTAATATCGGTGGATCCACAATCTATAACTGGAACATGGGTGCCTGGGGCGACGTTGACATGACTGAGTGTCTCCAATACTCATTGAACGTTTGTATGAGCTGGCTCTCGACCGAAATGGGTGCTGACACCTTCTATACTTATCTGAAAAACTTCGGGCTCGACCGCAAAACCGGTATAGATCTCGCCGGTGAGAACAACTGGCCTATGAAACTGCCTGGTGATAACCTCTGGTACGAGGTCGACCTTGCAACCAACAGCTTTGGGCAAGGCATTTCGGTTACCCCAATCCAGATGGCCATGGCAATCGGCTCTGTGGCGAACGATGGTCGCATGATGGCTCCCCATTTGGTGAAAGCGATGATCATCGACGGAAAACAATATGATGTTGATCCTGTGGTGGTTGGCACTCCGATTAAAGCAGAGACCGCTCAAACCCTGACCGGCATGCTGGTCAACTCGCTTGAAAACGAAGCCTCCAGCGCACTGGTGGAAGGTTACACCGTAGCCGGCAAAACCGGTACCGGTGAAATCGCAACCCCCCTTGGTTATTCTTCCTCGGAAACGAACACTTCATTCGTTGGCTGGGGTCCGGCTGAAGATCCGAAATTCCTGGTTTATATCTGGCTCGAAAAACCATCGATCTCGATCTGGGGCTCTGAAGTTGCCGCACCGGTTTTTTCAGAACTGGTCAGCAAACTGGTCGTTTTAATGGATATTCCTCCTGACAGTGTTCGGCTGGCAGGTGGCAATTTGGTTACAGGAAAGTAAGGATCAAGATAAAGCAATGTTGACAATTGGTAAAGTACTACGCGCTCTCGGGAAGGATACTAATCCCCGTAACTGCCAGGAGGTAGTGACGGGTGGATGTATCGATTCGCGCCAGGCTACCCAAGGCAGTCTCTTTGTCGCTTTGGCTGGCGAACAAACCGACGGTCACCTTTATGTTGATCAGGCTTTTGAGGGCGGTGCAGTGCTGGCGCTGGTGGAACATCAAATCGATAGCGCCTACCATGTTTTTCAACTGGACGAGATTCCAGACTGTCTGGGCAAACTGCCTTTTTCGGTAATTGTGCCCAATACATTGGCAGCCCTGCAAACGGTGGCTGCCTGGTGGCGGGCGCAGTTTGATATTCCGGTCATCGGCGTCACCGGCAGCGTAGGCAAATCATCAACTAAAGAAGCAATGTCTGCCCTGCTCGGCTACAAATTCAGAGTGCTCAAAAACAAGGGCAACATGAATAACGAAATCGGCTTGCCGCTTACGTTGCTTTCGCTCAACGAAAACCACCAGGCGGCTGTATTGGAGATGGGTTTTTATGTTCCGGGTGAGATCAAGCTGCTCTGCAAGATTGCCAAACCCCGCATTGGCGTGGTAACCAACATCGGAACCGTGCATGCTGAACGCGCTGGCAATATTGAAACGATTGCCAGGGGTAAATCAGAACTGGTCCAGGCTCTGCCTGCTGAAGGGTTGGCAGTTTTGAACAATGATGACCTACTCGTCCGAGCCATGGCAGACAATACTTCAGTACGAATTCTTACTTACGGCACCAACCCCGAAGCTGACTTATGGGCTGACAAAATCCAATCCAAAGGACTGGAAGGCATCAGCTTTATTGCCCATTACGCAGGGCAGAGCCACCCAATCACCTCCGAATTGCTTGGCAAACATTCCGTTTACAACCTGCTCAGTTCAATTGCAGTCGCACTCGAACTTGGTTTCAGTTGGATTGATATTGAAGAAGCCTTACGAACTCAGGAAATGGTTCAACGTATTCGGATTCTCACAAGTCATACCAACGCTTTGGTCCTCGATGACAGCTACAATGCCTCCCCTTCATCGACGGTTGCTGCTCTCGATCTACTCGACGAAATGGAAGGCGAAAAAATCGCCGTTCTCGGGGATATGCTTGAGCTCGGCCAGTACGAGACCGAAGGTCACCAACAGGTCGGACGTAAGGCTGCTCATGTGGCACAAAAAATCGTCCTGGTAGGACCCCTCAGCTTGTTGACGCGTGATGCTATTCTGGACACTGGTTTTCCAGAGGACAAAGTACGCTGGTTCACAAACTCAGAAGAAGCAGCTCAATTTCTTCAGGAAAATTTGAAAGCAGGTCAGGTGGTGTTGGTGAAAGGTTCGCATGGCATGAGAATGGACAAAATTATCGCTGCTTTGGAGGAGAAAATCTAATGAGTGGATTCTCTTTGGCTATCGCCATTAGCGGTATCAGTTTCCTGCTTTCAATCATATGGGGTGAGCCATTTATCAAACTCCTTACGAAGTTCAATATTGGCAAACTGATCAAAGAAGACCAACCCGCTTCCCACCGTAAGAAGGCGGACACCCCCACTATGGGCGGTTTTATGTTCCTGGTGCCGATCACGCTTCTCACTGTCATCTTGAATGCGGTTTCTCTCTTTGGCTCCAAGCTGATCGGTTCATCCATCCTGGTTCCCCTCACCACGCTATGGGCTTTTGCGATCATCGGTGCAATCGATGACTGGGAAGGCATTCGGGGTTCCCGCAGAGGTCTTGGGATGTCCGCCCGTACCAAGTTCATTTTGCAGGTGATTGTCGCTGTTGTTCTGGCTTATGGCATGAAGGAGTTCCTGCAGGTACCGCATTTGTTCTGGCCGGCATCTGAAGCACCGCTGAATTTCGGTTGGTGGTACATACCCCTCGCAGTGGTGGTCATCGTTGGTATGGCAAATGCTGTGAATTTTACCGATGGTATCGATGGTCTTGCCAGCATCATCTCAATGGTCATGTTTGGGATCTACGGCATCATCACCATGATGCAAGGGCAGGTCTACCTGGGGCGTTTCTGCTTCTGTGTGGTTGGTGCCCTGGCTGGATTTCTATGGTTCAACTGTAACCCGGCTCGCCTCTTCATGGGAGATGCCGGCTCGCAGGCACTCGGGGCAAGCCTGGCAGTAGTCGCTCTCATGTCAGGTCGCTGGCTCTTTTTGCCCCTGATTGCCATCATCCCGGCTGCCGAACTGCTCAGTGTCATCATCCAGGTGTCCTACTTCAAGATCACCAAGGGCAAGCGTGTTTTCAAACGCACACCGATCCATCATCATTTTGAAGAAATCTACTGGACTGAAAACCAGATCGTGATCCGCTTCTTTATTATTGAACTGGTTGGTGCAATGCTCGGGCTCAGCCTGACATTTATAAGGTAATTATGAAAAACTATTCTGGAAAAAAGATCGTCATCATCGGAGCCGCCCGGCAGGGCAAAGCTCTTGCCCGCTTCTTCACCAAACGTGGCGCCGAAGTTGTGCTCACTGACTCTCGTCCCAAAGAACAACTCGGCAGTGAATTGAGTGAACTCGAAAATCTGCCAGTCAAACTCGACCTCGGTGGTCACCACACTGATGTACTGGGTGGAGCTGACCTGCTGTGTATTTCAGGCGGTGTGCCTCTCACAATCCCTTTCATCCAGGAAGCATTGATTCAGCACATCCCGCTCAGCAACGATTCTCAAATTTTCCTTGAAGAATGCCCCTGCATGGTGGCTGGCATAACTGGTTCTGCAGGTAAGAGCACCACGACAGCCCTGGTTGGCTTGATGGCAAAAACTACATTTGAAATGAAGTCCACTCGTCAAAAAGCCTGGATTGGCGGCAATATTGGCAACCCATTGATCGATTATCTCGATGAGATCAAGGAAGATGACCTGGCAATTATGGAATTATCCAGCTTCCAGCTGGAGCTGATGAATAAATCACCCCAGGTAGCTGCTGTACTCAACATTACGCCCAACCATTTGGATCGCCATGGCAGCATGGATGCCTATATCGACGCCAAATCGCACATTCTCTGGTATCAACAAGCCGATGACATTGCCGTTTTGAATCGGGATGACAAGATTTCCTGGGACCTGCTCAGCGAAATCAAAGGTGATTTGATCAGCTTTGGTCTTAACAAGCCTGAAGGGCGCGCCAACGGCACCTATGTTGAGCAGGATTCAGTCTGGCTTCAAATCGGCAGAGAGAAGATCAAGATGTTCCCGGTGGAGTGGATCCAGTTGCGTGGAAAACATAACCTCTACAATGTCCTGGCAGCTTCTGCCGTTGCTGCAGCGACTACGCTGGCTCTTCCCGCCATCCAGTCTGCAGTCGAAGAATTCGCCGGCATTCCTCATCGTCTCGAAACTGTGCGCGAAGTCAATGGCGTCACCTGGATCAATGATTCAATCGCCACTGCTCCCGAACGCACTATCGCCGCGCTCGAATCTATTTCTGAGCCGGTCGTGCTGCTCCTGGGCGGCAGAGATAAAAACCTGCCCTGGGATAAATTAGCCGAGCTTGTCAGAAACAAAGTGGAACGGGTCATTATCTTTGGCGAAGCTGCCCCACTGATCAATGAGGCGATCGGTCCCCGAAAACCCGGTCAACATCTCAAGTCAGTGGTCACCACCAAGGATCTCGTCGAGGCCTTGAAAACAGCCCAAATCCAGGCTCAGCCTGGAGAAGTAGTGCTGCTTTCACCTGGTGGCACCAGCTATGATGCTTTCAAAGATTTTGAAGAACGCGGGCAATTCTTCAGAGATTGGGTGAACCAATTATGATCAGTCAAACTATTCCAAAAGTAAAGAACAGCGCCGTCAAAGGTTTTACCGTTGATATTCCCTTGGTCCTTGCCTTGATCTCATTGCTCGTGATCGGGTTGATGATGGTTTATTCAACTGACCTGGATGCTTCACTCCGAATGCTCAAAGAACCTGGATATTTGTTCCAAAGGCAAGTGATGTGGGTCGCACTAGGACTCGCCCTGATGATCTTTCTAACCTTCTTTGATTATCATAACTTCGAGAAGCTGGTTGTACCTTTTGCAATAGTAGTGATTTCCCTTCTGATCGCAGTATTGGTGCGAAACGAGGTTCAGTTCAACTCCTCCCGAGCTCTCTTTAACGGTTCAGTCCAGCCAGGTGAGCTGGCTAAACTGGGTGTGATCCTCTATCTCTCAGTCTGGCTGTCAAAACGCAACTATGAACAACTGGCTGATTTCAAAAGCGGTTTGATCTCCTTGCTTATCATCCTGGCCGGTGTTGCGGTATTGATTTTATTCCAACCCGATATCAGCGCCGCCGTCACCATTCTCGCCCTTGGCGTCATGATGTTCTTTCTTGGAGGTGGCAGCTGGAAACATATCGCATTGCTCGGTGGAATCGGTGGTGTAGTGGCTCTGCTGGCTATTACATTCTACACGACCGGTCGTGTTCGGATTGCTGATTACCTGAATGGTCTCCAGGATCCTACCATGGGCTCATACCACATGCGCAGGTCCTTCGAGTCAGTGATCAAGGGTGGCCTTTTCGGTGTCGGTCTGGGAAATGCCAATACGAAATACACTGGCTTGCCGCTTCCCCACACAGATAGCATTTTTGCCGTTCTGGCAGAAGAGACCGGTTTGTTTGGTTCGTTTATTCTGATTGGACTGTACATTGTGTTGATCTGGCGCGGATTCAAAATCGCCCAGAAAGCACCTGATCGGCTCGGTTCATTGATGGCTTTCGGTCTGACTGGCTGGATTGTGATCGAAGCCTTGTTAAATATCGCTGTGGTTGTGGGGCTCTTCCCCATTGCAGGTAATGCTCTGCCCTTTATCAGCTCCGGGGGTTCGAGCATGGTGACCGCTTTAGGAGCTGTCGGCATCATTTTGAATATTTCCCGCCAGGGAACGGGGCTAAAAATTCAGGAAAGGAGTCAAACCAGTGCGACTGTTGATTTGCGCAGGCGGGACTGGCGGCGGAGTGTATCCGGCGCTGACCGTTACGGAAAAGCTGGATAAGAACCAGCACCAGGTGCTTTGGGTCGGGAGCGAAGGCGGCATGGAAGCCGACCTGGTAGCACGCGCAGGCGTGGATTTCAAGGGGATCCAGGCTGCCGGTGTGCATGGCGTTTCACTCGCAAAGCTGCCCGGAAACCTGGCAAAACTGGTGCGTGGGTATCAACAGTCAAAAAAGGTATTGGAGGAGTTCAAGCCGGACGTGTTGTTCTTTACCGGTGGTTATGTGGCAATCCCGATGGCGATGGCAGGTCGCAAGCACAAATCCCTGCTTTATGTGCCTGATATCGAGCCTGGATTAGCTCTGAAGACCCTGGCAAAGTTTTCAGATCAAATCGCACTGACGACTCCGCAATCGAAGAAGTGGTTTAGTGAGGAAAAAAATATGACAGTAACTGGTTATCCTTTACGAGACGATCTTAAAAAATGGACAAAAGTAGACGCCAAAGCGTACTTTGAACTCGACCCCAACCTCCCCACGATCCTGTTTACAGGTGGCAGCAGCGGCGCACGTTCGATCAACCAGGCAGTGCTTGCGATCCTGGACCAATTGCTTGAAAAATACCAGGTGATTCATCTGACTGGTCTGCTGGACTGGGAAAGCGTACAGGCTGCCACAGTGAATGCAGGGAACCGCTACCATGCCTTCCCTTATTTGCACGAAATTGGCGCCGCCATGGCAGCTGCCGACCTGGCAGTCTCCCGCTCCGGTGCTTCGACCTTGGGTGAATATCCCTATTTTGGTTTACCTGCCATCCTGGTTCCATATCCATACGCATGGCGCTATCAAAAAGTCAACGCCGACTACCTGGTCGAACGCGGTGCAGCTGTTTTGCTGCGCGATGAGGAGCTCAAAAGCGGACTGCTTACCCTGATCAATGATCTCCTGGCTAACCCAACATACCTCGCTCATATGAGCCGGGCAATGAGCGCTCTTTCTGAGCCTATGGCTGCTGAACGCATCGCTGATTTGCTTTTCGAAATGACGGAGGCTTAAGAGGAAACTATGATAAGTTTGAACGTTCTCTTCTACATCTTCATCATTCTTTTCAGCCTCATTGGCATGATCCGCGGTTTTCGTAAGGAAATCGTGGTCACAGTTGCCGGTATTTTGAGTCTTTTTATCATTGAACTGGTTTTGCCGAAGATTTTCGGATCGTTTGATGGAACCAAGATGCTGATCATCAACATGTTGGTTCTTGCCGGTTGTGCTTTTTTCGGTTATCAAACACCCAGTTTTGGGCGTTTTGCTGAATCAGGGAGATTCGAACGCAATTCTTCATTAGATTTCATTTTAGGATCCCTGGTCGGTGCGTTAAATGGCTACATTTTCTTCTCAACTGCCTGGTTTTACCTGGCAAAAGCTGGTTACCCCTTCAGCTGGATCTCTGCCCCAGACCCCAGCACCGGCATCGGGCAGGCAGCCATCAACCTGTTGGCTGATGCCTTCCCCAGTGTTTTGACTGGGAACTGGCTTTATATCGCCCTGGCAGCGGCTGTCGCAATTTTATTGGCGGTGATGATCTGATGAACAAAGTTCACTTTATCGGAATTGGTGGAACAGGCATTTCAGCCATCGCCAGGGTGCTTCTTGAGCGAGGTATCCAGGTGAGCGGCACTGATATGCATGCTTCCCCCTATTTCGAAACAGTCACCAGCCTGGGTGCGCTCACCCGGCTCGGGCATCATCCCGACCTTGCAGTTCAGGCGGATCTGGTTGTGCGTTCTTCAGCGGTAAAAGATGACGATCCTGAAGTGCAGGCAGCTCGAAAAGCAGGAATTCCTGTTTTGAAACGCTCAGAGTTCCTGCCCCAATTGACCTCGGGGTTCAAGACCCTGGCAATTGCCGGCTCACATGGCAAGACCACCACTACAGCCATGCTCGTGCATCTGCTGCGTTCAGCAAACCTTGACCCCACCTTTATCCTGGGTGCGGATATCAAAGGTATGCATACCAATGCACATGCGGGAAAAGACGAACTATTTGTAATCGAGGCAGATGAATACGACTACATGTTCCTGGGTCTAAACCCGTTCATCAGCATAGTCACCAATATCGAATATGACCATCCTGATTTCTTCATCACCCCCCAGATTTACACGAACGCTTTCGTAGATTTCCTCAACAGGACAGAAGAAAATGGCACTGTTTTGCTGAATGGTGATGATGCTGGAATTCAAGAAATGCTCACAAGCAATCAGTTTTCCAGCAGGCAGATCAAGAAATATGGCTTTGAATCGGGTAACGATTACCAGATCGTCAATTATGAAAGCAGCCAGGGTGTCCAGAAATTCTCACTTTCATTGCCAGATGGCAAGTTAGCAGGTCCCTTCACCTTACACCTTCCCGGTAAATATAACGTCGGCAATGCTGCAGCAGCTTTCGCCGTTGCCCACCTATTAGGCATTGATTTGGTAAACATCAGCGATTCTTTTGATACTTTCGAAGGCACTTCCCGCCGTTTCGACCTGGTTTGCCAGAGCGAAAACGTGAAAATCTATAACGATTACGGTCATCATCCCAGCCAACTCGTGCAAACCATCCAGGGAGCTCGTGAAAGCTATCCGGATTACAAAATTTGGGCAGTTTGGGAACCTCACACCGTCAGCCGCACCCGCCGGTTGCAGCATGAATTCGCCAAGGCTCTGGTGCTCGCAGATTATGCCGTGATCCTGAAACTATTTGGTGCCCGCGAGGAAGACTCCGGCTACAGCCCTTGTTCGATTGCCGAGGAAAGCGGCAGTAATTGTATCTACCAACCCGACAATGACAAAGCGGTTAATTACATAGTCTCGAATCTGACTGGAAAAAACCTGGTTATCGTATTTTCTGCAGGTAAGGGTCCGGATTTCTCCCAAGCGCTTTGTTCAACACTGCATCTGGAGGAAAAAAAATGACTAATTTGCCCTTAAGCCAACTCCAGGAGATTTTTGGCGAACGACTGCAGGAAAATGTTCGTATGACCAATTACACAACCACCCGGGTCGGAGGTGCTGCAACTGGTTTGATCTCAATCAATACTGCCAGTGAAATGGAACACGCCCTGGCTAATCTTTGGGCGTTGGAAGTGCCCTATCATATCCTCGGGAGTGGATCGAATTTATTGATCAGCGACAGTGGGTACGATGGCATCATCCTGCACAACCGCAGCCACAATATCAAAGTCAACACCAAGATCGACCCACCCCTGGTCATTGCTGAGAGCGGTGCTGGTTTGGGTCAGATGGCACAGCTCGCTTCCCGTCGGGGAGTCACCGGCTTTGAATGGGCGAACAGTATCCCCGGTACAGTTGGCGGCGCGGTTTATGGCAATGCCGGCGCCCACGGAACCGATGTTTCTCAAATATTGCAGTCTGCTTTGGTGATGACCCGTGAAGGCGGTACCCAGCTTTTGAGCAATGAGGATATGGGTTATGAGTATCGTTCCAGCAAGTTCAAGCGTGAACACAAGGGCGTGGTTATCCTTGAAGCAACTTTCGTCGGTCAGTTTGCTGATCCCGACCAATGTATGTCCCTGCTCCATGAGCTGACCGAAAAACGAAAGAAAACCCAACCGGTTGGTCCTTCCTTTGGCTCAACTTTCAAGAATCCACCGAGCAACTTCGCTGGAAAATTGTTGGCGGAAGCCGGTATGAAGGGTGTCACCTGTGGCGGAGCGTCTTTCAGCACAGTGCATGCCAACTTTATCGTGAACAACGGCGATGCTACTGCCCAGGATTATTACTGCCTTATCCGTCAAGGTCAGAAACGCGTCAAGGAAATGTTTGGCGTTGACCTGAACCTTGAAATTGAATTATTAGGAGAGTTCAAAGATGTCGACTAAACTCAATCTCGTCTTGATTTTCGGTGGAAAATCCGGGGAACATGCTGTTTCCCTGTTGTCGGCAAGCTCTGTTTTGAATGCACTTGATCACGAAAAATACAACATCTTCCAGGTGGGAATCACCCGGGAAGGTCGCTGGACTTTTGCTAAAAATACCTTGGAAGCCTTCGAACATGGTCAGGCTGAGAGCCTGAATGAAGCTTTCATTCTGGCAAGGAACGAAGTCCCCTATCTATATGAATTGATTGATGAAAAACTGCATCAGGTCACCCAGGTTGATATCGTGTTTCCGATCTTGCACGGTACCTTTGGTGAAGATGGCACGATCCAGGGATTGTTCGAGATCCAGAATTGCGCTTATGTTGGTGCAGGTGTGCTGGCTTCATCGGTGGCGATGGATAAAGCACTCGCCAAAGATGTCGTCTCAAAGGCAGGCATTCCGGTGTTGCCTTATCGAATCTTCAGCCGCCGTCAGATTGAAAATGATGTTTTAAACGTGATGGAAGAAGTGGAAGCCATCAGCGCCTATCCAGTGTTTGTGAAACCCGCCAACCTGGGTTCTTCTGTAGGCATCAGTAAAGTCAAGGATCACTCACAGTTGCTGGATGCCCTTAAGCTTGCTGCCCGTTATGACCGTCGGGTCCTGGTCGAGCGTGGCGTTGATGCTCGCGAGATCGAGATCAGCGTTCTCGGTAACGAAGAAATCATCGTCTCTCAACCTGGTGAAATCGTACCGGGTGACGAGTTCTATACCTACAAAGATAAGTACCATTCCGGCGACCCCGAAACTGCCATTCCAGCACCTTTGCCAGAGCAGGTTTCGGAGCAATTGCGAACCTGGGCTGTCCAAACCTTCAGAGCAATTGACGGAGCCGGATTGGCGCGTGTGGACTTCCTCCTGGACAAAAACACTGGTAAGGCCTGGTTCAACGAGATCAACACCATGCCCGGTTTCACCCAGATCAGTATGTACAGCAAACTGCTGTTACATAGTGGTATTGAATACAAACAATTGATTGATCGCCTGATTGAGTTGGGGCTGGAACGTAAAGCAGAACAAGTTCGAACAATCAGAAAATTCGAGGTCGATAATGAGTAATAATCCCAGGAACCTTTCCCGGGCAGACCAGGTTCGAGCCCGAAGGAAAATCGAGAAGGTTCAGCGCAAGCCGATCCCCCGACCTGTAGATCATTCCTCGCGTGACGCGTATAACGCTTCCCGGGTAGTCTCACGCCATAACACTTACCGACCTGCCGGGACTTATACCTCTTCAAACCGCCAACGCAGACAGGTCTATCTCCCAACCGGGACTCCTGGAAGCGAAGTTCGTCTGCCTACCCTGCCCCGTATAAATTTCAGCTGGCGTTGGGTTTCTGCAGCGATCGCCCTGGGAATGGTCGTTCTGCTGTACATGATGCTGAACTCGAACAATTATGCAGTGAACACTGTTAATTTGACTGGTGGCATCCGTGTTCCTTCCGACGAAGTAAAGGCAACCCTGAACGTGACTGGTGATTCGATCATCCGCGTCAAGCCCGCCCAGGTGGAAGCCCAGATTCTGGCAACTTTCCCGGACATCAAGTCTGCTTCTGTGGAAGTAACGATGCCGGATACCCTCAATGTGGTCATCGAAGAGCGTATCCCTGCAATACTATGGTTGGAAAATGACCAGGAATTATTTTGGATCGACCAGGATGGCTATACCTTTAGCGTCCGTGGAGAAGCCAACCTGCCCATCCGTGTCTACGCGAACACGACTCCCCCCTTGGCATTAGGTTACGTTGATCCGAAATCAACAGTCGTTGAAGAACCAACGGATCAATCAGAACCTAAGGCAGCCACCCTCTCGATCGATCCGGCTTTTGTGCAGGCAATTCAAAAGCTCAATTCGGTCAAACCAGCTGAAACCGCTATGCTCTATGATAGCAAAAATGGATTGGGTTGGACCGACACTCATGGCTGGCAGGTCTATTTTGGCACACGTACAGATGACATTGACATGAAACTCCTTGAATACAGTCACATCGTGGATGCAATTCTGGATAGGAACTTGCAACCCGTATTAATTAGTATGGAGTTTCTACACGCACCTTATTATCGTTTGGAGCATTAACATGGAAGAAGAAACAATTGTAGTTGGGTTAGATGTAGGCACATCAAAAGTATGCACCCTGGTAGCCAGGGTGGAAAATGGGGCAAACTTACGCATCCTCGGGGTTGGTATTGAACCTTCGCAGGGCATCCGCAAAGGCACGGTCAACGATATCAACGCTGCCTCCGAGGCGATCGGACGTTCGATTGAAAAAGCCGAGCGAACGTCAGGTTTTGAGATAAACAGCGCGATCGTCAACCTTGCCGGCACCCAGGTTTCATCCACTATCAGCAAAGGTGCTGTTGGAATATCGGGTCGTGTGATCGACCAGGAAGATGTCTACCGTGCCCTGGATTCTGCCCAGGCGATCGCTGTGCCCCATAATCGTGAAATTGTCCACGTTATCCAGCGTGGTTTTAATATCGACGGACAGGAAGATATCAGCCAGCCGATCGGTATGCACGGTTTCCGCATGGAAGTGGAAGCTCATATTATCACCAGCGCTGCCTCGACCATGGAAAACCTCCGTCAATGTGTCTCATTGGCTGGGATTGATGTTTCCCAGTTTGTACTCAATCCATTGGCTTCCAGTGAAGCCATCCTTTCAGAAACCGAACGGGAAATGGGCGTCGCTGTAGTTGACCTTGGTGCCGGCACGACTGGTGTTGCCATCTACGTCAAGGGTGATGTTTTTCATGCTAATGTTTTGAGTGTTGGTGGTAACCATATCACCTCCGATATTGCTCAGGGTTTGCGTTTGCCTCTCGATGTAGCTGAAGAGGTCAAACTCAAACACGGCTATGCCCTCCTCGAAGATATTGAGGAAGATGAATTCTTCAATATTGTCGCTTTCGGATCCGAACAAGCTTCAAAGGTTAGCCGCCGGGAACTGGTCAACATCATCGAGGCTCGCGCCGAAGAGATCCTGATCATGGTTCAACAGGAGATCAAGCGTTCTGGTTACGATTCCATGCTCCCTGCCGGAGTGGTTTTGACTGGTGGAGGGGCCTTATTACCCGGAATTCGCAAGATGGCAGCCAATATCCTGAACATGCCCGTCAGGATCGCGCAGCCAGAAAAAATGGTCGGATTAACCGATCAAATCAGCAGTCCTGCCTATGCGACCAGTGTTGGTCTGCTTAATTGGGGCATTTTATTCAATGAAACAAACCAGATCGCTCCTGAGCGCTCTGGAAGCAGTAAAAGGTCGAACCTGAAACCCAAAGCGGATGGGTTGAAGGATTGGCTGAAGCGCATATTACCCTAATTACATAATCATTTTGCTAGAGGAGATTAAAAATGGAAGCGAAACAATCAGAATCATTTGCAAGAATCAAAGTAGTAGGCGTCGGTGGCGGCGGCTGCAACGCAGTAAATCGTATGATTGCCGAAGGACTGCAGGGAATCGAGTTCATTGCTATAAACACCGATGCCCAGGCGCTGTTAAAATCACAGGCACAAACCCGCGTTCGCATCGGCGACAAGGCTACCCGTGGTCTGGGTGCTGGTGGAGATCCGAAAATCGGGAAAGCCGCTGCAGAAGAATCAGCCGAAGATCTGTATGAAGTGCTCAAAGGCGCTGACATGGTTTTTGTCACTGCAGGTATGGGTGGCGGAACAGGAACCGGCGCAGCACCGGTGGTTGCCCAGATTGCCAAGGAAATTGGTGCCCTCACCATCGGTGTGGTCACCCGACCCTTTGCTTTTGAAGGCACTCACCGCGCGAAATCTGCAGAGCAAGGCGCTTTGGCGCTCAAAGAGCATGCTGACACATTAATCGTCATCCCTAACGACCGCCTGCTGCAGATCGTGACCAAAAACATTGGACTCAACGATGCTTTCCGCCTGGCAGACGACGTTCTACGCCAGGGCATCCAGGGTATTTCAGAATTGATCACCGTTCCCGGTTTGATTAACCTTGACTTTGCTGATGTTCGTACGATCATGTCCGAGGGCGGCGCAGCTTTGATGGCTGTTGGTCAGGCTTCTGGCGAAGACCGCGCCCGCTTGGCTGCCGAACAGGCTATCTCCAGTCAGCTGTTGGACGTTACCATCAACGGTGCCCGCGGTATCCTCTTCAATGTCACTGGTGGTCCAAACCTTTCTCTGTTTGAGGTCAACCAGGCAGCTGCTATTATCAAGGAAACTGCTAGCTCAGACGTAAACCTCATCTTCGGAGCAGTGGTCGATGAGACCATGGGTGAAAATATCCGCATTACCGTGATAGCAACCGGATTTGATCGAAAAGTCTCTTCTTCGGAGGGAGAGCAAAGTTTTTTTCAAGGGACGCCTTCACAAAAGCAGGTAGATCATCACAGTCGCGTTGAGCTATCTCAGCAACGGAACGAACAGACCCAGTCCGTGCGTACCACCCCACAGGAACAGTATGTTTATACCAGTGATGTAGATGTGGATATGCCCGCCTTCCTGCGTAAGAACAGGAATGCCCGCTAAATTCTGGTAACCTCCTCTGCGATTTGTTGAATAAATTACTTCTCCTCCCTCTTTGAGGGAGGAGAATATCCATTTTCCTTAAAACTGAATTTTTTTCATTTTGATGGCTATGATACAGCGAATTTCACGCTTGCCTTGTCAGGATGCTAAGTATCTTTTACGCCGCGCTTCGTATTGCTGTTAATTTAAGGGCATATTAACCTACGCGCATTGTTCCCTTTATTAAACAGTTATCCCGTCGTAATTATGTTAACAATTCCAGTTACAGTTTAAGATTTCAAGTGCATTTTCGTCATTTTTTAGTAGTCCCCTTCTTGTTTTTCCTATCCTTGCGTATATATTTCATTGCTTTCGTCAAGACCAAAATTTAAGGTAATGCAAGAGAAAAATACACTTCCCGGCACCTTTTCCTGTGCTAAAATAATCCCTACATTTAGTGTTCTTTTTTACCACAACCCCAATATATAAGGGAAGCAGAAGGTTTTTTCATGAAATGCCCATATTGCCAGAGCACCGATACCAGTGTAATTGATACTACCAAAGATCCTCATGGTGGCATCCGTCGGCGTCGCTTATGCAAGAATTGTCAGCAACGTTTCAGTACCTACGAAAGACCCATCCTCACCACTCCTCTGATCGTCAAACGCGATGGTACCCGGGAGGAATTCAATCGCGAAAAATTACTCGGCGGTTTGCGTATGGCTTGCTCAAAGCGACCCATTCCTGCCGCTCGTATTGAAAAGATTGTTGACGATATCGAAGCCGAATTGCAGAAAAAGGGTCGATCCGAAATTAACTCACGCCTGGTTGGGGACTTGGCTGTCAGGGCTCTAAAAGAAATTGACCATATTGCTTATATACGCTATGCGATTGTCTACCTCCGTATGGATGATCTGCATACGATCCGTGATGAAATTAACCGTTTATTAACTGAAGAAGAATAATTAAAAGAGGGATTCATATGAATGATCAAACACCAACGCGATTGGGTTTATACCCGACACCCCCTTTACCCGAAGATCTTCCAAGCATCGAACTTACTCAAAATTCCCGCCAGATCCTCACCAAGCGCTATCTGCGCCATGGTAAGGATGGTCAACCAGTTGAGACAATTGACGAGATGTTCTGGCGGATAGCGTGGCATGTGTCAGATGTCCCTGAACGGCATGAAGACCATGATGCACTTGCCCGACAGTTTTATAAACTGCTGGTCAGCAAGTCCTTCTTCCCAAATTCACCGACTTTTACAGGCGCCGGCACTCCTTTGGGTCAGCTGGCTGCCTGCTTCGTTCTGCCAATATCGGATGATATGGGTCGTGCCAAAGATGGTATTTTCAGCAGCCTGCGAAATGCTGCCCTTATCCAGCAAACGGGTGGTGGAAATGGCTTTAACTTTTCAAGGTTACGCCCTTCTGGCTCGCTTGTAAATGCTTCTGCAGGGCAGGCAACCGGACCGGTGGGCTTTCTCAAAGTTTACGATAACGCTTTTGGCGAAATCGCCCAGGGCGGCACGAGACGCGGCGCGAACATGGGTGTCTTACGAGTGGACCATCCCGACGTGGAAAACTTCATCGCCTGCAAGACCAACGAAGCTGCTATAACGAACTTTAATATCTCCCTGGCGATCACTGACGACTTTATGCGTGCTGTTGAAAATGATGATGACTGGGATTTGCGCTTCCCGGACATTCAAGATCCGCGGTATAAAACTTTCAATGGCACGATCAACCAGGCAGAAAAAGCGGGAATCGCCATTAAGACATACAAAACAGTCAAAGCTCGCACCATTTTCGACAAATTCGTCAAACAAGCCCATCATAACGGCGAACCAGGCGCGCTCTTCATTGATGCTGCCAACCGACAAAACCCTGTTCCGCACCTCTACGAACTCGAAGCGACCAATCCTTGTGGTGAGCAGTGGCTCGGACCGTATGAGAATTGCTGCCTGGCTTCAATCAACCTCGCCCAACATTTCGGGGAAAACGGTACGGTCGACTGGGTCAAGTTGCGCGAGACCACCAAGAACGCCACACTATTCCTCGACCATGTGGTCGATAAGAATGCCTATATACCGGATGTACCCGAACTGCGCGAGGCAGCTATGAACGCCCGCCGGATCGGACTGGGAATCATGGGCTTGGCGGACCTGATGTTTCACTGCGGTGTTCGGTATGGTTCGGAAGAGTCATTGGAATTTTGCGGACAAGTGATGGAATATGTGCGCTATTTCGCCATGGAAACCAGCATCGAGCTGGCTGAAAGAAATGGCCCTTTCCCGGCAATTTCTGGCAGTATCTACGATCCTCAAAATTTAAAATGGGAAGCTCCCACCCCACTATTTCCCTACACTCGCAACTGGCAGCGCCCTTACCTTGACTGGAATTTAATCACCGATGGCATCAAAAACCACGGTATCCGCAACGCTGCCCAGACTACTATCGCGCCTACCGGTACCATCGGTACGGTTGCAAGCGTTGAAGGCTACGGTTGTGAACCGGTTTTTGCCCTTGCATATGTTCGACATGTCAATGACAAAGGCAATGACCTGATCCTCAATTATGTCAGCCCCCACTTCCAGGAAGCGCTGGATTCACTTGATCTGAGTGATCCGGAAAAAGAAGAGATCATCAATAATGTGCTCGAGCAGGGTTCCTGCCAGCACATTGAGAAATTACCACAGCATATTCGCAATGTTTTCGTTGTTTCTTCGGATATCACTGCCGACGAACACATTTACATCCAGGCGGCATTGCAACGTTTCGTCGATAATAGTCTCAGCAAAACCATCAACTTCCCGGCTGAGACCACCGAAGAGGAAGTCGCAGATGCTTTCAAACTCGCCTGGCAGTTAGGTTGTAAAGGTATTACCGTATATATCACTGGTTCCCGCGAAAAAGTTGTCCTGGAAACCAGGAAAACGATGGAAAAGAAGGAATCTGGCATTGAAGCAGAGAAAATTCCGCTCTATGGGCAGGCTTCCAGCGGTCAGCTCAGTTTCCTGAAAGAACATAGAAAACCCCGCCCTCGTGCTCTCAAAGGATACACATATTCGATTGAGACGCCTTTAGGTAAAGCTTTTGTCACAATAAATGAAAATGGTGATGGGCAGCCTTTTGAGGTTTTCATCAACACTGCCAAGGCAGGTTCGGAAACAGCGGCACACTCTGAGGCGATAGGTCGCCTTATTTCCTACAATTTGCGTATCCTTTCGCCTGTGGAGCCGCGCGAACGTTTGCGCCTCATCCTGGACCAGCTGGCTGGTATTGGCGGTGGTCGTTCGCTCGGCTTTGGGATCAACCGGGTACGTTCGCTGCCTGATGGCATCTCTAAAGCCCTGGATGAGTACCTTTTCAACGAGGCTGATGAACCTGTAATGAAAAACGAACCGGTGGCGAGCACACCACTGCCACTTAATCCGGAACAGCCTGCTTTTCATCTCATCGGCGAGCTCTGCCCTGAATGCGGCGAAGCGACCTTGATTAATGAAGAAGGTTGCAAAAAATGCTATACCTGTGGACATAGTGAGTGCTAAATGAACCAACAATTATCACCTAATCAAAGAATGATCGTTTTGGCTGGCAACATCGGCAGTGGAAAAACCTCGCTCACACAGTTACTTAGTCTCTCCTTCGGCTGGACACCTTCATATGAGTCGGTTGACAATAACCCCTATCTGGCGGATTTTTACGCCGACATGAAGACCTGGGCGTTTCATCTGCAGATGTATTTCCTGGGTAACCGTGCTATTGAAATCGAAAACCTGGCAAAAGCCGGCAACTCAGCCGTGCTTGACCGCAGCATTTACGAGGATGCTCATATTTTCGTACGAGCATTGCACGAAATGAATAATCTGTCAGACCGCGATTACCAGGCATATTTCAAGCTATATGAACTGGTGCTGCGAACCTTGCCAAGACCCACCCTCCTGATCCGCCTGGTTACGCCTGTTGAAACACTCGTGCAGAGAATTCAGCAGCGAGCCCGTTCAATCGAAGATACGATCGACCCGGATTATCTGCGCCTGCTCGATTCATATTACAAGCAGTGGGATAAGGAATATTCCGAGAGCCCGGTGCTCACCATAGACAGCCAGCGCTTCGATTTTGTCAACAATCCTGAGCATTTTAATGAGATTGTCAGCGCGATAGAAACCTGCATCGCAACGAAAACAAACTTGGTTTTGTCAGAACCTGGATAAGGAATCGCCAAAGATCGATCTTGGGTTAACGACAAAAATCCCCCTCGAGTGAACTGCTAGAGGGGGATTTCATTGGTAGGCTTTTTCCAATTTTCGGGTGTTGGTTCTCACCGTAAAGAATTAATCTTGCCAGGTTAATTCCCAATCGCCGACAAAAACGCTTTCGCCTTCCTTGATGCCGGCATTACGCAGGGCTTTGTCTACCCCAACTCCTGCCATAAATTTTTGGAATCGTCTCACTGAACCAGGTTGGTCAAAGAATGTCATCGCCGCAGCCCGCTCAATGCGTTTACCGGTAACCACATAGCCTTCATCTGTCTTCTCAATCTCAAAAGCATCCGGGTCTTCATCGCTCCGGTAGACAGGCAAGGCAGCCTCAACCGGTTCAACCGGTAGGGTCTGCAGCTCCTGGTAGGCTTTCCACATCAGTTCTTTCAAATTCAAATGACTGACTGCTGATACAGGCATCAAATCGATGGCTTCATCTGCAAACTTTTGATGCAAAGCAGGGAACTTCTCTGCCACCATAGGCAAATCCATTTTGTTAAGCACGACGATCTGCGGTAAAGCGCCCAATCGCTCATCGAACATATCCAGCTCGCTGTTGATTGCCTCAAAGTCCGCATAGGGATCTTCACTGAGTCCATCCAAAATATGGATCAAAACCCTTGTGCGCTGGACATGTCTCAAAAATTGAAATCCCAATCCAACACCTTCTGAAGCGCCTTCGATCAAACCAGGGATGTCAGCCAGGACCAGACTATTGTCCATATCCAATTGGACAACGCCCAGGTTGGGCTCAAGCGTCGTGAAGGGATAATCCGCGATCTTGGGTGTAGCCCTGGTTGTCGCCGCCAAAATGGACGATTTGCCAGCATTCGGCAGTCCAACCAGCCCAACATCTGCGATGAGTTTCAATTCCAGCCTGAGGTTCAATTCTTCGCCTGGCTCGCCTCTTTCAGCGGTCAGTGGCATTTGGTTACGGCTGGTGGCAAAATGCTGGTTGCCTCGTCCGCCCCGCCCGCCCTTCGCTACCGTCAGAGTCTGACCAGCCTCAACCAGGTCGCCAATCAGTTCAGTCGTCTCATCGTTGTACACTATCGTGCCGGGTGGTACTTCGATCACCAGGTTATTCGCAGATCGACCGGAACGGTTGGATGGACCGCCATTCTTGCCTGCATCAGCAGCAAACTTTTGGTTAAAGTGAAAACGGTTTAGTGTATTAAGGGTCGGGACGACCTTGAGGATCACATCCCCACCCCTTCCGCCGTCGCCACCATCGGGACCGCCTTTGGGTCTGAACTTCTCACGGTGCATATGCACCATACCATCGCCGCCTTTTCCTGACGACACACTAATGAGCACTGAATCAATAAACATAGTCTTCTCTTTCTGTAGTCCAAGAAGTTTAACACGAAAAAGAGGTCGGGTAATCCCGACCTCTTTACACAGATCATTCGAATTTACTTGTTGAACATCTTTTTAAGAATGTCTTCCAGGTCTGGTTTGCCGATCTCTTCGAGTTCGTAGCGGACGCGCTGGGTCGGTTTCTCGATCTTCATGACGCGGGTCAGGTCAATCGGCGTGCCGATCACAACCAGGTCAACATCGGATGAATTGATGGTGGTTTCCAGGTCGCGCACTTGTTGCTCACCATAACCCATTGCAGGCAAGATCTTGCCGGTATTCGGGTATTTTTTGTAAGTGGCAGTGATTTCACCAACCGCAAATGGGCGGGGGTCAACGATTTCAGCAGCGCCGAAGCGGCGTGCGGCAACCCAGCCAGCACCGATCTTCATACCACCATGGGTCAGGGTCGGGCCATCTTCAACAACCAGAACGCGTTTTCCGCGAATGGCTTCTGGATCGTCCACGTAGATCGGGGATGCACCTTCGATGACGATCGCATCCGGATTGACAGAATGAATATTCTCACGAACTTTAACAATATCTTCGGGGTTAGCAGTGTCAACTTTGTTAATGACAACAACATCTGCCATGCGGATATTGACTTCACCTGGATAGTAAGAGAGCTCATGACCAGGGCGCAGCGGATCGGCAACTGCGATCAGCAGGTCGGTTTTGTAGAATGAGAAGTCATTGTTACCGCCATCCCAGAGGACAACGTCAACTTCCTTCTCAGCTTCGCGTAAAATCGCTTCGTAATCAACGCCTGCGAAAACGATCACACCATTATCGAGATGGGGTTCGTATTCTTCGCGCTCTTCAATAGTGCACTCATGCAGGTCAAGATCTGCATAGGTAGCGAAACGCTGTACTTTTTGCTTTACCAGATCGCCATAAGGCATGGGGTGGCGGATTGCAGCCACTTTCAAGCCCATTTTCTGCAGGATAGCTGCAACACGGCGGGTGGTCTGGCTCTTGCCCGAACCAGTCCGTACGGCGGTGATGCCAATCACTGGTTTGGTGGATTTTACCTGGGTCGCTTTGGTACCCATCAAACGAAAATCAGCTCCTAACGAATTGACCAGGGCAGATTTGTGCATTACATATTCATAGGGCACATCACTATACGCAAAGACAACTTCATCAACATCAAACTTTTTGATCAGTTCGGGCAGTTCAGACTCGGGATAGATGTCGATGCCGTTGGGATACAGCGTTCCTGCCAATTCTTTTGGGTACTTCCGACCTTCGATATTGGGGATCTGGGTGGCGGTGAAGGCAACAACTTCATACTTATCATTGTCACGATAATAGGTATTGAAATTGTGGAAGTCACGACCGGCAGCTCCCATGATGATTGTACGAATACGACTCATAAAATTCTCCTTTTTTATTTGTTCATTCTATTCTACATCACTTGCGGGGCTTGAATGCCGAGCAAGTTGAGTGTCTTTTCAAGGCAGGTCCGGGCAGCCTGGACGAGTGCCAGACGGGAATTACGCACTTCGCCTTCTGCTTTTAATACCTGGCATTGGTTATAGAAATCGTTAAATGCCTTCGCCAGGTCATAAGCATATCCAGCCAGGATTGAAGGTTTGAGGTCTTTTGCCGATTTGCTGATCTCATCCGGTAGTTTCGAGAGCAGTTCGATCAGGTTGACTTCACTGGGCTCCAGTTGGTAGGCAAAGGTGGCAGGGCTTTCTTCCAGGTCCTCAGCTTTTCTCAAGATGCTGTTTGCACGCACGTTGGCATACTGGATGTAGGGTGCAGATTGACCGTTGAAATCCAGGGCGCTTTCCCAATCAAAGGTGACGATCTTGGTGTTTTCGCGTGAGATCATGGGATATTTGATTGCGCCGAGAGCCACCTTCTGGGCAACATCCTGCATGATGGTCGGGTCGAGCTCGGGGTTTTTCTCACGTACCACATCCAGTGCCCGCTGCGTGGCTTCGCGCACCAGGTCGTCCAGTAAAACTACTGTGCCATCACGCGAGGACATGATCACATTCCCAGGCAGATTGACAATTTCGTATGCCAGATGCTGGATGTTTTTCGCCCATGGGAAGCCCATTAACTCAAGGATCTTCTTCATCTGTTTCATATGGAGACTTTGCCGGACGTCGATCACGTAAATTGATTCATCCAGGTCGTACTCCGTGAATTTCATGATCGCCAGAGGCAGTTCCTTTGTGGCATAGAGTGAGGTGCCATCAGACCGCAAAACCACAGCCACCCGGTACTCCTCCTTAGTGCCTAAAATGGCATCAAGATCGACGATAACAGGGTTTTCAGGGCGACCATCGGTAGCAATTCCGCTCTCGATCAGGCTTGCCACTAACACTTTGCCTGAATCTTCCACTTCGCTTTCGAAATAAATACGGTCAAAATGTTCGCCGAGCAGCTCGTAGACTTGGGCAAAACCATCCATGGACCACTGTCGGGTTTTTAACCACAAGTCATGAATGTGCTCATCGCCTGAATCCCAGCGTGCAAAGTATGCTCTGACTGTTTCCTCAAAACCTTCCTGCTCATGAAAACGGCGGTCCGCTTCAGAGTAGAGATCAGCCATCCAGCGCATCTTGTCTTTGCCTGGCTGCTCACCGGAATGGTACATCTCGTAATTGCACATCCACTTGATAACGTGAAGCCCGATGTCGCCGATGTAATTCGCCCGGACAACTTTCTGTCCGCTGGCTTCCAGGATGTTGCAGACCGATCCACCCAAAATAACGTTGCGCAGGTGCCCTACATGCAAAGGTTTATGGGTGTTGGGGTTGGAATATTCGACCATCACACTTTCACCAGTCGGTTTGGCATTGCCAAACTGCGGACCCTGCTTGTTGACCTGGTCAACGACGCCTGCTGCGTAAAGAGCGGTGTCAAAATAAAGGTTCAGATAACCTCTTACTGCTTCTGAGCGAGTGAAACCTGTTGGCAATCCAATCGCCTCTTTAAGCCTTTCAGCCAGCACCTGGGCGTATTGGGGCACAGGACCGGTTTTATTCGGATCGGCAGCTGCCAGGGGAAAAAACGGTGCTGCCATCCCCCACTCACCTGAAAAGGGGATGTTGCGAAACTCCACTTTACCGGTTGGTAAGCCGTTCTGCAGGCAAAATTCGTTGATTCTCTGGGCGATTTGGTTCTTTATCTCTTCAAACATAGTGTTCCTCTGGTTAGTCGAGAGGATTATAACATCTCAGTGACTAATATCTGTCATCCTGAGTCTCTTTCTTAATTAGAAGTGTGCTCAGTAGGATGGCCAGAAGTGAACGCAAAAAAGGCGAGGTGAAAAAAGACCTCGCCTTTGATCTACGACGATTAATAACTATTTCTTGATCGAATTGTAATGGGCCATCAAGCGGGATTTGCGGCGTGCGGCATTGTTCTGATGAATGACGCCCTTAGCGGCAGCCTTATCCAATGCGCGGATTGCCTTCAAAACTTCGGCTTCAGCTAATTCAGCATCTTCAGCACGAATTGCGCTTTGTGCTCTGCGGACGTAGGTACGGGCAGAACCACGATAGACACGATTACGAAGGCGTGCCGCCGCGTTTTGTTTGTTTCGCTTGATTTGAGACTTAATGTTAGCCAATTCTTCCTCCAACTAAAACTTCATAATTCCAAACGATTATTCTACACTAAAAAAAGCATTTGTCCAGAAATTCATGGGACAATTTTACGAATTTTCAGGGATTCTTCACAATTTATGTTCTTCAAACAGCTTAATGGTATCATCAAATTACTCAGGTCAGCCAGGTGCGCGCGCTTAATCAGTGAGGAAAGTCCGTACACCGCAGAGCAGGATGCCAGGTAACCCCTGGGAGGGCGTAAGCTCTCGGACCGGGCCACAGAGACATACCGCTCGCAAGAGTAAGGGTGAAAAGGTGGTGTAAGAGACCACCGCGTCGCTGGTAACAGGGACGGCCAGGTAACCCCCATCCGGTGCAAGGTCAAACAGGAGAGAGAGCCTGCTCGGCTCATTTGATCTCCGGGTAGACCGCATGAGTTGGCTGGTAACAGTCAATCGAGATAGATGCGCATCCACGACAGAATACGGCTTACCGGTTGACCTGAGATGGAACTTTATCGTCGGTCTTCGGTTAATACAATAGAAGAATTTTATGAAAAAGTGGATCTTTCCGTCTATCGTAGCCGTTTTTATTATCATCATCCTGATAGTATTTGCATGCAACCGCATTGCAGACGCTCCGGGTGACCTTTCTGTAAAGATCCTTTCACCCACATCCGGACAGATGCTTGCCCTTAATAGTGAGGTTGTGGTGCAATCAGTCATCCCGGTCGGAGCAAAATGGTCGCGAATCGAATTGCTGGCAAACTCGGTTCCCATTCGGCTCGATCTGGCAGAAAACTACCCACAAGGAACAATCCTGGTCGAGCAGCCCTGGATCCCCACCCAGGAAGGTGCTTTTATGATCACGGTCAATCTCTATGTCGAAAATGGCCGTAATTTTGTCAGCGATCAGGTGGCGGTAGTTGTACAGGCGCTTTCCAACCAGGAGCTGACGCTCACGCCAAGCCCGACTCTCCTCCAGACACAAACTGCAACCATCACCCCTACAAATGAGCCCTGCAGCATGTCAGCAATTTTGATCAGTGATGTCACTATTCCAGCTGGTTCAATTTTAGATCCCGGGCAGCGTTTTACGAAGACCTGGCGGGTACAAAATAACGGCACCTGCGAATGGGAAGGTTACAAATTGGTTTACGTGCGCGGAAACCGGATGGGCGGCAATTCGCCTTCACCGATACGCACGATTCAACCAGCTGAGGTTTTTGAACTATCGCTCGAGATGACGGCTCCAAGCTATCATGGCTTTTATGAGGGCATTTGGCGTATCCAGGCAGAGAATGGCAGTTTGATCGGACCGGAGCTGAAGGTGGTTTTGGGAATTCCAACACCGACTCCCACACAGACTCAAACCCAAACCCCTACCGCAACGCCGACTGCAACACCAACAGCTACAGCAACACCTACACTGACGTTTACACCAACTTATACGAAGACAAAAACAGCAACGGCAACTGCTACGCCAACGGCAACAGTGACATCAACCGTGACAGCGACACCAACAGTCACCGGAACTCTGACCGTTACCGCAACCGGAACAACTAGTTCAGGCAATTAATTGTCGGATTTTTGTCTTTGCCAATGGCATGGGAACGGCAAGGACTCCAAAATAATCAACAGCTAAAAGCTATCAGCTTTCACCTATGAGCTTTCTGCTTACTCACCAATGCACGATCAACTCATCCAGTGTTCGTTTAGGCACATGGTGAACACCATCCACGTCGCGGTAATACTCAATGCCTTTATTTTCGTCATAATCTTCTATCACACAGATTTCCGCTGGCTTGCCCAGGGCAATTACCAGGACGATTTCCAGATTTGCGTCCAGATCCATCCATTCGCGTAAGGCTTCGCGTTTGAACGCCTTGACCATGACACCACCAAAGCCTTTCTCGGCAGCACCCAGCAATATGGTTTGCGCGACAATACCGGCTTCAATTTCGAAGAACGGTTTGATGTCTTTATCTCCCAGGATGATGATGTAACCTGTAGGTTTCTCTCCTTCTTTCGGTCCGCTCCAATCCTTCAGGTAGGCGGCAAATTTAAGATTTTGGAAGACCCGTTCGCACTCAGCTTCGTCGCTTACCAGCCAGAACTTTAACGCCTGCAGGTTCGCCGGGCTGGGCGTAAGGCGGGCTAAACCAACCAGTTCAACCAGTAAACTTTGTGGAATGCGTACATTCTGGATAAAACGACGATAGCTGCGGTTGACATATACCAGATCAGAAAAGTTCATTTTTCATCCTTTCAAATTAGTAAGCTGACTGCCAAGACCTGAAACGCAAACAGGTAGCTTCAACCAGACATATCCTGCTATATGTGTTTTATGTATTCTTCGCCTCTACAGCACGATTTGATACAAGGAGCAAAGCAATGATTAACAAAACCAGCCCTCCCCCATCAAAATAAATAAAACGCAGGATCGATCCGCGCAAGACCCTGTGTTCCAAAGGGATTGTCCTAAAGAGCAAGGTCTCACCGATGAACCCGATAGCTTGCATCATGTTTGCCTGGATTAGTGAAACCCGAAATCTACGCGGTTGATAGAGGGCGAAAAAGTAAGGCACCTGCCACATCAGGAAGAGGATACCGTAGCCGATGATCACGACCCTGCCGACCTCACCACTGAGTTCATAACCTGACAGATACAATTGGGGGCGAGCGATGAAATCGATGGCACAAGCCAGGTTCATAGTCAGTACGAGTCCGATCAGGACACGTGCAATCCATTCCTGCAACCTGTGATCGTTTTTCATTTTTATGTTTCCTTCGATACTACTCCATGCTGAACTTTCCAGACCTCGTGTTGCGCCAAAAACTCTGGCTCGAACATATCCAGGTCGGTCGTGGTTACAAAAGCCTGCTCCACCTTGTCCAGCAGATCTGATAAAGCTGCCCGGCGGACCGGGTCCAACTCTGCCATTACCTCGTCTAAAAGCAGCACTGGCCATTCGCCAGTTCGTTGCCGCATCAAATCAACTTCTGCAAATTTGAGCGATAGCAATGCCGTTCGCATTTGCCCCCGCGAGCCGTAATCGCCAAGGTCAACCTGGTTTGACATAAATCGCAAGTCATCACGATGCGGTCCGGTGCTGGTCGAACCGCGTAAAATATCATCTTTTCTACGCTTCACAAGTTGACTGGCAAAACCGGTTTCGATCTCTTTTACTTCATTGGCACTCGATTCAGCCAGTCGCTGCACTCCAGGCAACTCAATTTGACCAGAAAGTGCCTGGGTTGGATCAAAGGATGGCTGGTAATCAAGCCTGAAAACCTCGCGACCCTGGGTGAGCTGGTGGTGGCTCTGGCGGGCTAATTCTTCCAGTTGTTTGAGCACACCAATTCGTCCCCGAATAAGGTAGGCACCGTGTTCCGCCATCATTCCATCCCAATAGTCCAGTTGGTCTGGCGGCCCCCCAAATTCTCCCAGGCGCTTGAGCAGTGCATTGCGTCTTGTCATCGCCTGGTTGTATCGCAGCAGGTGTTTCGAATAACCGGGTTCAATCTGGCAGAGGAGCTCATCCAGATAGCGGCGACGGTCAGAGGGACCACCTTCAAAGATTTTAGACATTTGCGGGAGAAACGAGACCGCGTTGAATTGCCCATACAATTCGCTGAAACGTCGATTAACGCCGTTTAACAAGGCTTCCTTTCGAAAGCGCGTAGTGCCATTGCCGCCATTTGGCTCCTGGATCAGGCGCACTTCCAGTGTGTTCTTGCGTCCTGCTCGTTCAAACTCACCAACGATCCGCCCAACCTTGATCCGTTCGCTCTCGGGCAGGTTGAAGTTGAGCAATTGTCGATCGGAACCGGCGCTAAAGGAAGTGAAAAGGGCTAAAAACGCCACTGCTTCCAAAATCGTTGTCTTCCCCTGGGCATTCGCGCCGTGGAATAAAATCACCCGCCTGGGAAAATCAAGCTCCAGGCGGGAGAAAACGCGAAAATTAGTCAGGGAAAGACACGTGAGGTGCATTACTCTGTAAACTCATCTGCGTCTTCAGGAACGGGCTCATACATCTCGCTGGCACGGTCAATGTAAAGGACACCGTCAAGATGATCCAGTTCGTGTTGAATAATCCGTGCAACCCAGCCTTCAGCTTTTACTTTTTGCGGTTTTCCATGTCGGGTCAGGGCTTTAACGGTGATCTTTTCATTTCGCTCCACTTTGCCGACAAAACCGGGCACGGAAAGACAACCTTCAATACCCTCAACCATTTCTTCTGATCTTTCCACAATTTCAGGATTTATCAAGACATAACGCTTTGGTTTGGGCTCGGGTGCATCTTCGTCTTCTGGCTCTTCAGCGTATTCAATGACCACTAATTGCAGCGATTCACCAATTTGTGGTGCGGCCAGACCAACACCTGGTTCAGCACGCATGGTCTCAAACATGTCGTCGACCAGTGTCTGTAATTCTTTATCAAAATTCTTTACCGGTTTTGCTTTTAAGCGCAAAAATGGATCCGGAAAAGTCAATATTTCCTTCATTGCCATAACTACTCCAAATTTATTCTGTGGTTATTTTACCTTATCCAAGAGGCGGATTCAAAGGCGAAGTAACATCCTGGCTGGAAAGCAGATCATGTGACTCTTCCTGGAACACTTTAAACCATTGGGCGATTCGGTCACGCTCCTGGTTGGTCTGCCGATCTTCCTTTTCCTGCGAATGTTTGCCGATGCGGCTGAAAATATCTTGTTGCACCTTGGATGGTTGGTGAACATTATTAAAGGTCAGCTGAGTGTTGCCAATCGTGATGTAAACCGTGCCATAATTGAACATCATCGGGATAATGCCGCGGCGTTCATATTCAATGCTGAGAATATTCTCCAGCGGTGCTGCCCGGCGGGATTCCCGACCAAAAGGTTTGCGGTCCAGATCGATCACCTGGTTGGGCGTAAGTTGGAATACGTCATTGCGCCAGTCCACATATTGGTAGATCATCACCGCTCCGAATAACAGGATCAGGAATGAACCCAAAGGGAGTGCCATGCCATAATCCAAACCGGTGATATTGCGTGTGAGCACCCCAAGAAGAAAAACAAACGCCAGCAGTAAACCTGTAAGGGGAAGAAAAATTTTTCGTAAAAGAATGATCCAATGTTTTCGATAGGTGATTGTACCGCCAGCATCGTAACGAACTTTCAAAAAGTCGCTAAAAAGCCATTCGAAAAAGCCGATCTCTTTGAAAAGGATCTCGCTTTCAATCCCATATTCATCTTCCAGTTCTTTGGGAGTGACTTCCTCAGGAGATTTGCCAAACTTATCGCGCAAGACCTTGCGAATTTCCCTGGCATCCAGTTCAAGATCCACATGCTTGCTTTTTGACCAGAAGCTTTCAACCAACTTGCTGATAGTTTTGGCATGGTCAACCCGCTCAAAACGGATATCCCCAATAAAGGTACGTACGATCACATCAGAATAACCGATCAGCGCTCCTAATTGGGTCGTTTTCACCCCCACTGAAATGAGGGTACTGAGTGGGGCTTCCTGGCGACTTTCATAAAAGCCTGAGACACGTTCAACCCAAACCATACGTTTGGAAGTGACCAGGTAATAATCGTTCGCCCAATTATTGATGTTCCAAAGCAACCAGGTAGCGCAAACAAGAAAAGCGATGACCATCCCAATGAGGGCTGCCATTGGGTTTTGAATCTGGATGAAATTCAAGCCAACCAGAACAACTGCAAAAACCAACAAAGGAGGTGTCAACGCAAAGAGCAGAAAGACCGGGTGTTTGCGGGCGATCAGACTCACTTTCTCATCCGCTTCAAGCCAGGGCATGTTCACCCTGCGGATCATCACCTGGCTGTTTGCCAGTACCGCCAGGGTTTCAGCAAATTCAGGTCGATCCTGACATAGTTTCTGCAGATTGGCTCCTGAGAAAAACCAAACCCGACTGTTATTTTTAGCCTGGATGGTCTCCAGGCGCTGACTGGTCAAATTGCCGGTTGCCAGTCCTAAAATATCCCCCCGCTGGTATGGACGGCTGATTTGCCGTTCCTGGTCGAAACCAATCAACTTACCAGTTTCGACCAGGAAAATTCCATCCACTTCTTCCCCCTCTTCAAACAGGATCTCACCCGCGGGTAGCTCAACCTCGACCAATGCATCAGCGATTGCTGGAAGGTCTTGATCAGGAAGAGCGCTAAATATTGCGCTTTCCCGCAGGAACTGGGTGAAACTATCGTTTGAAAGGGACATTATTTTTCATCCGAAGTAAGTTTCTCCTAAGATTGCTCCTCGACCACTGGTTCAACCAGGTCGGGAACCTTTTCATCAGCTTTAAAGGTCAGCTCGGATTGCCCTTCTTCCTTGCTTACCCGCACAACATCGCCAGCTTTGAAATCACCTTCCAATAAGCGTATCGCAAGTTTGCTTTCAACGTATTTCTGCAAAGCACGCTGCAGCGGGCGGGCACCAAAGAGTGGGTCATAACCCTGTTCAGCCAACCATGATCTGGCAGAATCGTCGATCACCAGGCTTATGCCATAAGTTTTTAAGCGATCAGCAACTTCTTTGACCTGCAAGTCGACGATCTTGGCTACATCTTCCTTCGACAAAGGTGCAAAAGTAATAATGTCGTCAATACGGTTCAAGAATTCGGGTCTGAAGGCATCTTTCAGCGCCTTTTCGATCTTTTCCTGCGAATCCTTGATCTCTTGAGAATCATCATCTTCCGCAAGGAAACCAAGCGCACCTCCTTTACGAACAAATTCAGTGCCGAGGTTACTGGTCATGATCAGAACTGTGTTCTTGAAATCAACCACCCTGCCCTGACCATCAGTCAGGCGACCGTCGTCCAGAATTTGTAGCAAAGCATTCCAAACTTCCGGATGAGCCTTCTCAATTTCGTCAAAAAGAATCACACGATAAGGGCGTCGGCGAACGGCTTCGGTCAACTGACCACCTTCTTCGTATCCAACATATCCCGGAGGTGCACCAAATAGACGCGAGGCCGTATGCTGTTCACGGTACTCGCTCATGTCAAGGCGTACCAGTGCGTCTTCATCGTCGAACAGGAATTCTGCCAATGCTTTCGCCAGTTCAGTCTTACCTACACCGGAAGGTCCGATGAAGATGAAGGAGCCAACAGGTCGGCTCGGGTCTTTCAAGCCGGCACGAGCCCGGCGAATGGCATCTGATACTGCCTTAATGGCTTCATCCTGCCCGATGATACGCTCATGAAGCCGGTCTTCCATGTGCAGCAACTTCTGGGTTTCAGACTCCAGCAGTTGTGTCACCGGGATACCAGTCCACTGGTTGATCACCTCGGCAATATCATCAGCATCAACTACGTCGTCCAACTTGTTTTCAGCTTCCCATGCTGATTGTCTCTCGTTGAAGCTCTCTTCGAGTTTTAGTCTCTCGGACTTTAGTTTCACAGCCAGTTCGTATTCGCGATCCAGGCTGGCTTTTTCTTCTTCTGCCAACAAGCGGTCGATCTCTTTGCGGTCATTCTTGAGGTCATCCGGCAGAGAATATAAAGCTACGCGCAGTTTTGCGGCAGCTTCATCCATCAAGTCAATGGCTTTATCCGGCAATTTCCGCCCAGTCATATATCTTGCCGAGAGATTCGCGGCTGCTTCAAGCGCCTCATCAGAAAGCTTGACCTTATGGTGTGCTTCATAGCGGTCGCGCAAGCTCTTCAGCATGAGGACGGTGTCTTCAATGCTTGGCTCTTCAACATAAATTGGGGCAAAGCGGCGTTCCAAAGCGGCATCTTTTTCGATGTACTTGGTATATTCATCGATGGTTGTCGCGCCGATACATTGCAGGTCGCCCCTGGCAAGTGCCGGTTTGAGCATATTGGACGCATCCATCGTGCCCTGGGCTGCGCCAGCACCGACAACGTTATGAAGTTCATCGATAAACAAAATAACTTCACCATCACTCTCCTGGATTTCCTCTATGGAATTCTTAAGCCGCTCTTCAAACTCGCCTCTAAAGCGAGTTCCGGCGACCATCGCACCCAGATCAAGTGAATAGACCAGTTTATTTGCCAAGATTTCAGGTACCTCATCATTGGCGATTTTTTGTGCCAGACCTTCCACAATGGCTGTCTTACCAACGCCAGCTCCACCGATAAGCACCGGGTTGTTTTTTGTGCGCCGGGAAAGGATTTGGATCAGACGCATGATCTCAGGCTCGCGACCATAAACTGGATCAAGCTTCCCTTCCTTGGCTATCTGGGTCAGGTTGTGTGAGTATTTCTCAAGGGTCTTGTATCGTCCTTCAAATTTGCCCCTTTGGGTTGCACGAGGACCTCCACGGAGATCCTGGATCACGCCCAAAACATTGGTCCGGTTGATCCCGAACTCTTCCAACGTGCGGGCGAGCTGAGTACCTCTTTCAGCCAAAATAGCCAGGAAGAGATGCTCGGTGGAAATATATTCGTCGCCAAGGCGGTTGGCTTCGGTCTTTGCCATATCAACCACCATCTTGACACGCGGAGTGAGAAAGACTTGTCCGGCTGGTCCGCCAAAAATATTGGCTTTAGGCGTATTTCGTAAAATAGAATCAATGCGGTCAACCAGGTCACCCGGGACGACGTTCAAGGCTTCAAGAATTTGGGTAACAAAACCTTGTGGCTGTTCGATCAGAGCGAGAAGGATATGTTCAGAATCGATCTGATTATGTCCATAACGCTGGATGATTTCAGCCGCGCGGGCAGCGGCGTCCTGCGCTCTCTCTGAAAATTTATCAAAACGCATCATAGTGTTTTTCCTCTAGTTTTCTTTTCTATGCATCATAAATAATGGTGCAATAATTGTTCCAGACTATAGTTTACGTTATGGATGTAAGAAATTGATTAATTAACCTGTGATTATTATCAAATTTACTTCGAACAGGACGAATGACGAGATTACGGTTTACTTACCACCCCCTCTTTAGAGGAGGAAAGGGGGTGAGAGAATGTATTTTCATTCGGCAGCCTCTCCTCCTGGCTTCGTCGTCCCCTGTAAAGAAGACGATACATTCGGCGTGGAAATCGTCCTTTACGGATTTAATTCGTATTTCTTTGTAAGGGAGACCTTCCATGGCCTCCCGCAATAACAAAGCGGAATGTTGGACTCGGGACGGCTTGGAACCCGTCCCTTATGAATTAATTCAGAATGTTTACTTCATGATCTCGAATGTCCATGGACCGCTTACACTTCCGCTCATAGCCTCCTGGACCATAGCCTGAACGGCAGCCTGCGCCTCTGCGTTATCAGCATAACCTGATGCTTCCGAGATCTTGTTTACAGCTGCCCGTTTTCCACTGGCACATTCAAGGGTCAGACCTGGAAAATCTTTTGATAAGGCATCTTCTATGTAAGGAATGCGCAGGTCCTCGCAATAAGGTGCTGCTACTGCCAATTCCAGTATTTCAAAGGTCATTTTCTTACCTGTTAAGTCTCCGGGGAGGTCTGTAAAAATGATGTCATCGATCTGGTAAGCATCCATTTTTTCGGTATCGATACATTTTTCCTGTTCGTTATAAGAAGGTTGGTAAAGGCAATAGGTATTGCTATCTTTTTGGTATAGTCTTTCAAAGAATTCAGTTTTTGCGTCAGTATAATCAGCTCCACCTGCTACACTGAGCTTGACCTTACTGATATACCAGTTTCGCCAGTCAGGATTGGGGAACTTGACTCTCAATACCAGGTCATTCCCTCTTTGGGCTACATGCAGCAATTCGACCGTCAATCCTGCCTGAGTGGATTTGATCGGTTCATCTATCCATGATGTTGTTGCCATATTAGCTAATGGATTGACAGGCTCAGACGTTTCCGTTGGTTTCTTTCCACAACCTGAAACCAATAACACAGATAACAGTGTGAAGATCAAAAGCATTCGATGTATCTTTTTCATTTTATCTCCTTTCCTTCCGACCCATTGCCGAGCGGAGGGGAAGCGGGCTCATAACTAAAAGTTTATCGCTCATGGTAATTAAGAATATTTATACCCTAAACCGGACATGGCACTTATCGGATAACTGGAAGAACCGGTTTTCCTGGGCGAAATCATTTCAACAACATCGCATCTCCAAATGAGAAAAAGCGATAGCCTTCAGCTTTGGCGATTTCGTAAGTGTTCAATATTTTTTCTTTGCCGGCAAAAGCACTGACCAGCATAAGCAGGGTTGATTTGGGAAGGTGGAAATTCGTGATCATCGCATCAACACACTTGAAGGTGTAACCGGGTGTGATGAACAGTCCGGTTTCACCCGAAAAAGCCTGGGTAAGTCCGTCCTGGGAAGCGCTTTCGAGAGTACGCACACTGGTCGTTCCCACAGCAATCACCCTGCCGCCTGCTGCTTTGGTCTGTCGTATCGATTCTGCGACTTCTTCGCTTAAGTGGCACCATTCGCGATGGATGACATGCTCTTCAGCCACTTCTTCAGTGACTGGCGCAAAGGTGTCCAGTCCAACCCGCAGTTCTATCTTCGCCAGGTTCACGCCTTGTATCTGAATCTTTGTCAGTAATTCCGGCGTAAAATGCAAACCGGCTGTTGGTGCTGCCGCAGACCCTGGTGTATGGTTATAAACGGTTTGGTAGCGTTCCGGGTCTCCGACATAATTGTGAATATAAGGGGGCAAAGGGGTGTGACCGGCCTGATCGAAATAGCGTTCAATTGGTTCCCGGAAACGCACAATGCGCTTGGATCCTTCCAAAACCGCTTCGACTTCTCCCACAGGGCCCTTATCCACCTGGAAGTTGCGGTGGACATGCATCCCACTGCCGCCAACCAACACTTCCCAGTTCAATTCATCCAGTTTATTCAGCAGGAGTATCTCAATCTTGCCGCCTCCCGGCTGCTTCTTACCAAAGAACCTGGCTGGAATGACCCGCGTTTCATTTACGACCAGCAAGTCACCCGGTCGCAGGTAATCGACAATATCGTAAAAATGGCGATGCTCAACACATCCAGTTTCGCGATCCAAAATAAGCAAACGGGAATGGTCGCGAGGTTCAACAGGAACCTGGGCGATGAAATGCTCAGGCAGATCGTAATTAAATTCTTCAGTTTTCATTCATCAAAAAGACTCGCCTGGGCGTTGGCTGAGGGGTGATATTCGCGGTCGAAATGATGGTATGCCAGCGCTGTAGCAACCCGGCCCTGTGCCGTCCGGTCAATAAAACCGCATTGCAGCAGGTACGGCTCAACAACATCCATAATCGTATCGGGCTCTTCGCTGACTGATGCAGCAATCGTGTTCAATCCGACTGGTCCGCCGTCGTACTTATCGATAATAGCCAGTAAGACGCGCCGGTCCATCTCATCCAGACCGAGAGGGTCAATACTGAGCATTCCCAGACCTTCCTGGGCAACACTCTTGGTAATGGTTCCTGCTGCACGTACGTCAGCAAAATCGCGTACCCGTCGCAGAAGTCTTAATGCGATCCGGGGTGTTCCCCGGGCACGGCGGGCAATTTCCTGGATGCCCTCTTCCTCGAATGGCACATTCAACATTCTGGCTCCACGCCGGATAATGGCTGCCAGCGATTCCTGGTCATAATAATCCATGCGATAAACAGCGCCAAAACGAGCTCTTAGTGGTGCTGAGAGCAACGCAAGGCGTGTGGTTGCACCAACCACAGTAAAGCGGGGTAGCTTCAGACGCACAGATTTGGCTGCCGGACCTTTGCCGATGATGATATCAAGCGCAAAATCTTCCATTGCCGGGTAGAGAATTTCCTCCACCATTTTTCCGAGGCGATGGACTTCGTCAATAAATAGGATGTCACCCGCCCGCAGGTTGGTGAGAATCGCCGCAAGGTCGCCTGCCCTCTCGATCGCCGGACCGGAAGTGACCTTGATGTTCACACCCATTTCGGAAGCAAGGATATGCGCCAGGGTGGTTTTGCCGAGACCGGGAGGACCATGAAATAGTACATGTTCCAGCGCTTCGCCGCGCTGCTTGGAAGCCTGGATTTGAATGAGCAGGTTATCTTTGACACCCTGCTGCCCGATCAGTTCGTCCAGGGTTGTCGGACGCAACGCCAGGTCGATTTTATCTTCCGATCGTTTGGCTGCCAGGATGCTGTCTTCGTCTTTGGTTACCATCGTCAAAATTATAACCGGGAAATAGTTGGATAGTGGCGGCGGCGTTGATTTGATACAATTGTCATGAAGAAAAAGAAGCAAGAGGTAACATATGCAGAAATTAGAAATCAACCCTTATGACCTATCGATTAACCCGCATCATCTCTTCGATCGCCAAACGCTGCTCTTGGCAGCAGGCGATTTTTCTGCAGGAGATTTTAACGAAATGACCATAAGCTGGGGGAGCACAGGCATAATGTGGAACAGACCCTTCGTCCAGGTGGTCGTTCGGCCAACCCGCTTCACTTTTAGCTTTATGGAAGAATATGGGGATTTCACGATCAATGCTTTCCCACGTGAGTATAAGAGAGCGCTTTCCCACCTTGGTACCCGTTCTGGTAGGGATGGCAACAAGTTGGCTGAAACCAACCTGACGGCAATCGCATCTCAAAAAGTGAAGGCTCCCAGTTTTGAAGAAGCGGAACTGACCATTGAATGCAAGACGATTTACAGCGGCGATTTTGACCCATCGGACTTCATGGACCTGACAATTGATGAAAATTACCCAAACAAAGATTACCATCGCGTGTATTACGGTGAAGTTGTAGCTATTTGGGGAATCGAGAAATTTATCCTTAGTTATTAGCTCATCGACAATAGCTCATAGTTAATAGTTGATTGAAAGAGAACAAACGTTCAGAGGGAGCAAGCTCCCTCTGTAGTTTTTTCGGTCACTCTGAGCGAAAGCGAAGAATCTTATAGTTGATAGGGCAAGATCCTTCGTTCCTCAGATTGGAAAGTAAAAAAAAGAGCGAGGAAGGTAGCCTTTACATCCAATGGAAATTCCGATCCTTACTTTATTAGGTTACAACTGCTAAAACCCTGCTCAGAAAGCGTTTCTCACGATATAATCCGAAACAGAATTGGAGAGAAAATGACCGAGAAACAAATTCGTGTACTCATTGCCAAACCCGGACTGGATGGGCACGACCGGGGTGCCAAGGTAATCGCCCGCGCTCTGCGCGACGATGGAATGGAAGTCATCTACACGGGTCTACGCCAAACCCCTGAGATGATCAGCGAAGCTGCCCTCCAGGAAGATGTTGACGTGATTGGGCTTTCCATCCTTTCAGGAGCACACAATGCCCTGATCCCCCAGATCATGCAAAAACTCAAAGAAAACGGGCAGGAAAACGTCCTCGTATTCCTTGGAGGGATCATTCCCGAAGATGATATCCAGGGCATGCTCGATGCTGGCATCTACAAGGTTTATGGTCCAGGTACGGACACTCGCCAGGTCAGCAGGGACATTCGCGAAGCAGTCAGCCTTAAACAGGCGGAATGATGTCATTAAGTGAATCCGTGAGAGAGGGCAGCCGTATCGCCCTTTCTCGTGTTTTAAGCCAGGTTGAAAACAGCACTCCTGCTGGTAAGCAGGTGCTGGATGAGCTCTTCCCCTATACTGGCAAAGCTCACAAAATCGGTATCACCGGACCTCCAGGCTCTGGTAAAAGCACGCTGGTAAATGCCCTTGCCAGGCAATTACGCACTTTGGAAAACCAGCCGCGTGTCGCCATTATTGCCGTAGACCCCACCAGCCCCTTCAGCGGCGGCGCCATTTTAGGTGACCGTGTACGCATGCTCGATTTGCAGGGCGACCCAGGCATTTTTATTCGTTCCATGGCATCACGTGGTGCCCTCGGTGGCCTGGCAACTCAGACCGAAGCCCTCAGCCAGGTTTTTGATGCAGCTGGATACGATTTTATTCTCATCGAGACAGTCGGTGCCGGTCAATCTGAAGTGGATATTGTCAACCTGGCTCATACCACGATTGTCGTGGATGTTCCGGGACTGGGAGACGACATCCAGTCGATCAAGGCTGGCATCCTCGAAATTGCCGATATTCTCGTGGTCAATAAAGCTGACAGACCGGGAGCAGATCAAAGTTTACGCTACCTGAAATCGATGATCGAGATGGGTTACAGACCGCTGGCGAGTTCAGCAGGTAAACATCGCCTGGCAGAAGCAATGCCGAATCTAAACATGCCCGAATTGGACGAGCAACTGAGCCTGTGGATACCGCCCGTCCTTAAAACTATCGCTCGCGATTCCGAAGGCATCGAAAGCCTGGTAGGTGAGGTCTTGAAACACCAGAAATTCCTGAAGGAAACGGGCAGGTGGCAGTTGAAAGAAGCCTGGACTCTTCGAGAAATCGTTCGAAAGCGCATCGAAGGCAGCCTGGTGCTTGATTTCTTCCAGCAACTACCAGTAGCGCTGCTGGATAAGACCATGGATGATGTCATAAACCGAAAAGTGTCTCCAGCAAGCGCCGTCGAGATATTATTGACGTATAATCGAAACAGAAATCAAACTCATTATTCGGAGTAATTTATGGAAAGAACATTGATTAAAGACCTGAAGGACAAGATTGACCAGCAGGTAACACTCAAAGGCTGGCTGCAAGCACTGCGCGACCAGAAAAGCATGCAATTCCTCATCATCCGCGATAAAACCGGGCTTGCCCAGGTTGCTCATTGGAAAAAAGGAAATCCCTTACTGGCAGAGTTGATCTCCACTCTTGGAACTGAATCTGCCTTGACCGTGACCGGAAAAGTAGTTGCAAACGAAGTGGTCAAACTTGGTGGTATCGAAATTCAACTTGAAGAGCTCGTTGTCGAGAACAATGCTGAGGTGCCACTGCCTTTTGATCCCTTCAGCGATACCTTGCCCGATCAGGATTACCGCCTCGACTGGCGTTACCTGGACCTTCGGCGTGAGCGCAATCGCCTGATTTTTGAAGTCCAGACCACGCTCGAACAAGGCATGCGCGATTATTGGCTGGCAAACGATTTCACGGAAGTTCACTCACCCAAAATCATGGGCACCCCCAGTGAGAGCGGTGCTGAACTTTTCAAGGTGGAATACTTTGACCGCACCGCCTACCTGGCACAATCACCCCAGTTTTACAAGCAGATGGCACAGGCTGCCGGTTTTGAACGCATTTTTGAGATCGGTCCCGTTTTTCGGGCTGACCCATCTTTTACTTCCCGTCATATGACCGAATTCACCGGCATTGATTTTGAAATGTCGTGGATTGATAGCCACGAAGATGTCATGGTATTTGCTGAAAATTGGCTGGCACATGCCTACAAGGTGGTAAACGAGAAGCATCACGATGCCATCCAGGAACATTTTGGCGTGGATCTGCAAGTACCCCAGACACCCTTCCCCCGTTTGACTATGGCTGAAGCTTATCAAATTCTGAAGGGGATGGATTATAAACTCCCTCCAGAGAAAAAAGGTGATCTCGACCCGGGTGCTGAACGAGCACTTGGAGATTATGTTAAGCAAGAATACGGCAGCGACTTTGTCTATGTTACCGATTGGCCATTCACCGTGCGCCCGTTCTATCACATGCTGCACCCCGACAACCCCACCCTCACCCGCAGCTTTGACTTACTTGGTAAAGGTCTTGAAATTACCACCGGAGCCCAACGCGAGCACCACTACGAAGTACTTAAACAACAGGCACTGGATAAGGGTCTGACGCTTGAACCGATCCAGACTTATCTCAATTATTTCCGTTATGGTTGCCCTCCACACGGAGGTCTTGGTATGGGTTTGAGTCGCCTTTTGATGGTCATGCTCGACCTGCCCACCATCCGTGAAGCAGTTTACGTGTTCAGAGGTCCGAACCGATTGGAACCGTAGGAGCAAGAATGCCGATTTTGTATGCCCAAAGATTGCGCTTGCGTGCTTCGGAACGTGAAGATATTCCCTTGTTCCTGAAATGGGTAAACGATCCCGAAATTACCGAGTTCCTGGAGCAGGTCACAGTCTTCAACCGCATGCAAGAAGAAACCTGGTTCGAGCGAGTCTCTTCAGGTCCGCGGGCTGAACTGCCCCTGGTGATTGAGATCCTCCAGCCGGATGGCGAAAATTGGTTGCCTATCGGTAACCTATCATTCATGAATATCCATCCAGTCAACAAATCCGCTGAAATCGGGATCATGATCGGCGAGAAACAATATTGGAACCAGGGTTATGGCACTGAGGCAATGCGCCGCATGTGCCAGTATGGTTTTGAAGATTTGAACCTGCACCGCATCTTTTTGCGTGTTTATGAAGACAACAATCGAGGAAAAGCCGCCTACCGAAAGGTCGGCTTTGTGCACGAAGGGACCATGCGTGAGGCACGCTACCATAGGGGTCGCTATTGGAATGTCGATTTCATGAGTATTATCAAGACAGATTGGGTTCAAAACCCGTAGAAGGAAGGAATTTAATGGCAGGCAGTAAGAAAGGGAGCAGTTCACTCTACGGAGATATTCGACTGTTTGCAGGTACCGGTTCACCGGACCTGGCTAAAGAAATTGCAGATTACCTTGGGACTGAACTCTGCGGAATAGACATTCATGAGTTCACAAACGAAAATCTGTTTGTGAAATTGCATAAATCGGTGCGAGGTCAGGATTGCTATGTCATCCAGACCACTTCTTCACCTGTTCACCGCAACCTGATGGAACTCCTGATCATTGCGCAGACCCTGATGCTCGACTCCGCTGGGCGCATCACCCTGGTTTTCCCATATATGTGCTACGGGCGCTCAGACCGTAAAGACCAGCCCCGTGTACCGATCACAGCCAAACTGGTTGCCGACATGATGGTCGTAGCCGGTGCTGACCGCTACATCACCATGGACTTGCATGCCGGTCAGATACAGGGCTTCTTTGATATCCCCGGTGACGTGCTCTCTGCCTATCACATCCTAAAACCGTATTTGAAAGAACAAATCAAGTCCATGACGGACCCAGTACTGCTGACGGCTGACCTCGGCTTCGCAAAGCATGGTCGGCGCTATGCACAGGCGCTGGATATCCCTCTTTCATTCATCGAAAAACGCCGCATGGATAACGAAGACCATACGGAGGCACTGAACCTGATCGGTGAGGTGCGCGACCATGATGTCTTGATCATCGATGATGAAATTGATACAGGCGGGTCAATCTGCGAAGCAGTGACCGAAGCCAAAGCCAACGGTGCACGCGATGTGTACGTAACTTTTATCCACCCGGTGCTCTCGTCGAACGCAGCTGAACGGTTGGCTGCCCTTCCAGTGAAGCACTTCACCACTACCAACACCATCCCCATGCCGGATGACAAGTTGAAATTATTTGGCAATCGGCTGACCATTCTCAGCATTGGTCCGCTTTTGGGCGAGGTCATCAAACGCGCTAACGAAGGGACCAGCGTTGGAGCGATGTTCAACGAATAGGATCGCTTTTGCCTGAATTACCTGAAGTTGAAACGATCCGCCAACGCCTGATCAAGGGCTTTGAGAAAAGTCCTTCGATTTTGAAGCAAAAAATCAGCAAGGTTAACTTGCTTTGGTCAGGTGTAGTCGCTGAGCCAGACCCGCAAACCTTTGCTTCGTTTTTGCCGGGACAGATGGTTCTGGCAGTAGACCGCCGGGCGAAATTTTTGGTGTTGTCGCTCAGCGATGCCTATCTTGTTTTTCACCTTAGGATGAGTGGAGATCTTTACCTCGAAGAGCAGGAGAAATCCGCTCCCTTTCGCGATCCCAAACACGACCGGCTTTGGCTGGATTTCGAATCCGGCTGGAGGCTCGTATTCAACGATACGCGTAAGTTTGGACGGGTATGGCTGGTGAATGACACCAGCAAGTTGTTCTCACAACTTGGTCTGGAACCTTTTGACGAAAAACTTACTCATGCTGTTTTCTACCAGATGCTTCAAGCGCATTCCAGGCAGTTGAAGCCGCTTTTGATCGACCAGCATTTCATCGCCGGTATTGGCAATATTTATTCTGATGAAGCTCTCTTCAGTGCTCAACTGAATCCCAAAAGATTAAGTGATAGCTTATCTCCCGCAGAAGCCGAAGAGTTGCTCAAAGCTATCCGTTCCGTACTAACAAAAGCGATCGATCAAAAAGGTGCCAGTATTGATTGGGTCTATCGCGGAGGGGATTTCCAGAACCATTTCCAGGTTTATCAGCAGACCGGCAACCCCTGCCCCAATTGTGGTCATCCAATTGAGAAAACAAAAGTCGCCCAACGCGGCACCCACTTCTGCCCCAATTGTCAAAAAATGTAGGGCTCCCAAAAATTAGGCTCACTGACGAGTAATTACACTGCTGGTGAAGCATTGCGCAAGCTGGGTTTGACCGTTCGCGCGTTTTCCTTCCACCACCAAACCGTGTCTCTTACTGTCTCCAACAATGGGCGCACGCGATAACCTAATGTACTTACAGCCTTGCTTCGGCTGATCACTGAATTGCTCATCAAGGTGTCCAGGGAATAACGCGTGAAGCGTGGGCGCGTTTTTGTTATTTTGTAAACCCTTTCTGCCAAGGGTGCGAAAATCCTGGCGAATTTGGTCGGTATATAAACCTCTGCGCCACTTTTGTCGCAAGCATTTTGGACCAGTTTCCGATATTCCCTGACGGTAACACGATGCCCGGGCAAAATATAAGTTTCGCCAGCTTTACCTAGATCCATCGCACTGATATGAGCCTCGACCACATCACGAACATCCACAAAGTCGTAAGCACCATCGAGTGTGAAAGTGGGTGAACTTTTCATCCAATAGCGGGTCATCTCGCCCATTTCGGAGCGTTTGTAGTCGTAAGGCCCGATCACACCGGTCGGTGCAAGTAAAACCGCATTTAGGCCAGCTTTAGCGGCCTCTACCACCAATGCTGAAGCCTTTGCCTTGGTCTGGTCATAACTGCCTCCTCTGTTTTCTGTGTCAAAAGGCAGACTCTCATCTATCACCAGGTTCTTATCGGGATGACCAAATGCATGGATCGAACTGGTATAGATCAATCGATTAACATTGGTTTCGCAGCAAGCCCGGATGATATTAGCTGTCCCCTCAATATTTACCTTTTGCATTATTTCAAATTGTTCGGGCACAAGTGCGACCAGAGAAGCCAGGTGGTAGACCACATCCACTCCATCCATCGCCCTTTTAACTGTATCGTAATCGAGAATATTGCCTTCGATGATTTCCGGTTTGGAGTCAGCCAATGGGCTGAGGTCTTCCCCCGGCAGCGCCAGAGCTCGTACAGAATATCCTCTTCGGACTAATTCCCGTACCAGCACATTACCGATATGACCGGCAGCGCCAGTTACTAAGATCATTTTCTTCATACCATCCTTTAATGTCCTTTGCTCCTGCCTCTTCATGAAAGGTCATGGCTATATGGACAAAATTCTTTCAATTAGCATTTTAGCAAAACGGGTTTTTCGGTCATAGTGAGAACTGTCATGCTTTTGTACTTACAACAGTACTGTAGTTTTTGAAGGAATTTCACGCAAGGTGATATGCCTCTTTGATTGACAAGGCTTCTCAGTTATAATTTGACAAATAAATTGTGAGGTAGAAATGAAAATTGCAATCGGTTGTGACCATACCGGTCTGGCCCTCAAAGAGACCATCAAAAATTACCTGGATAGCAGGATGATTCCTTATGAAGATTTTGGAACCTTCACCAGCGAGAGTGCGGATTACCCCCGCATCGCTGAGTTGGTTTCCAAGGCGATCCTCTCGGGTCAATTCGACCGCGGGATCCTTATCTGCGGAACGGGTATTGGCATGTCAATCGCTGCCAACAAGTTTCCTGGCATCCGCGCAGCAGCCGTCAGCGAACCTTACTCCGCCATCCTGGCGCGCCGGCACAACAATGCCAACGTGCTTTGCTTTGGCGCCCGGGTTGTTGCAGGCGGTTTGGCTACACTGATCACTGAAGGTTGGCTGAACGCTTCATTCGAAGGAGAACGCCATCAACGCCGTATCGATATGATTTCCCGCATCGAACAGCGTAATATGCTAGGCAAAGTCGAGGGTCATCAAGAAGAGCCAACAGAATTACCGGAAGAAGTATCTGGTGAATCCACTGATCTTACCTAAAAGATCGTTTACCCATACATACCAGGAGGTTTTACTCCTGGATTTTCCCTTTACCTATTATTGGAGATACTATGAAATACAAAATTTTTGGAGATAAATTACCCGGTCTTACGCTGCAGCTTGATGCAGGCGAAAGCATTTACACTCAATCTGGTGGAATGAGCTGGATGACAGACAACTTCCAGATGGAAACGAACGTCCGTGGTGGTCTGATGAAAGGTCTCGGTCGCATGCTGACCGGTGAATCTCTCTTTATGGCGACCTATACTTCCCAGGCAAACGGTGCCGAAATTACCCTGACGTCTGCGATGCCTGGTGAAATTCGCGCCCTGCAACTGGATGGACGCAAGCAATATATTGCTCAAAAACAATCCTTTCTTTGCGCACAGCAAGGCGTGGTACTCTCAACATTCGTAAACAAGCTGAAGACTGGCTTGTTTGGCGGTGAAGGCTTTTTAATGCAGCGCCTGAGCGGAGAGGGTATGGTTTTCCTGGAACTGGACGGTTCCATTGTAGAGATCGACCTGCAGCCCGGTCAGCGTATCAAAATAGACACCGGTAATATCGCCTTCTTCGAAGCTGAAGTGAAGTATGACGTTGAGACCGTGAAAGGTTTTACGAATATCTTCTTCGGTGGAGAAGGCTTGTTCCTCAGCGTCTTGGAAGGTCCGGGGAAAGTCTGGTTGCAATCGCTGAATACGGCCTCTTTCGCTGCCCGTTTGATGGGCTTCCTGCCGGGTAAAGGCGGATAGGATTCATTTGACAGCTTTTTCTTATTGTCATCTGAACTGCTGTTGCCCCACAACCGTCAAGATTCTTCGCTTTGCAAAGAGGACAGACTGCTAAAACGTACGGGCGGGTTTTTGACCCGCCCTTTTTTTACTTGATATCGCGTACCATATAGAATTCCCCCAACTCAAATCCTCTGGCTGCGTAATATTCCCGCGTGCCGACGGCTGAGATTACCGTCAACTTCTGATACCCATTCAAGCGTGCGATTTCTACTGCTTGCTCGATCAGACTGCTGCCCAAGCCACGGTGCTGTGCTGATGTGCCGCCTTCTTCACCCACCTCAATGGACTGACCATAGACGTGTACTTCCCGGATAATGGCGGCATCCTGCAGTTCTTCCGCCGGAAAATAATGATCCTTGTCTGGCAAAGAGAGGCGTAGAAAACCAAGAATATGGTCATCCTGCGTATTGTAGGATAAGAAATGTTCCTCTGCCCAGCCTGCGCGATAGACAAGGTCATCCGATAGAAGATCCCGGTCATCGATCTTGCCTTTACGGATCTCGCGGCAACGGATGCACTGACAGGCTGTACCCCGTTTTTCCATCTCCAAAGCCACATCCTGGCGCAAACTGGTGTTGCGGTTGCCCTCAACAACATGGTTGGAAGGGATATCCCGGATAACCCGGTTGATCCGGCAGAAGCGGGGAACTGTAGGTTTGATATCTGCGAGCAGATCGATCAATTCTTTTTCTGAATATGGTTTGTATTCACCGCGCTGCCAGTACTGATAAAGTTCTGCGTTGCGCAAAAGCTGGCACGGGTAAATTTTTAATTCATCAGGGTTGATCCCACCATCCCGCCAAAGTCGGGCGAAATCCTGCCGGTCTGACTGAGGGGTTGCACCCAAAAGGTTCGGCATCCAGTGCACCACCACCTTGTAACCGGCTGAGCGCACCAAACGGATCGCCTCTTCAGCCTGCTCTGCTGTGTGACCGCGCTTATTGAGTTCCAAAATGCGATCGTCCATGCTCTGGACGCCCAGCTGCAGTTTGGTAATACCTTGCTGGCGCATTTCGAGCAAATTATTGATGTTGATCAAGTCAGGTCGAGTTTCGATCACCAACCCGACGTTGCGGTGACGGCTCTGGCTGTTGGTCTTTTGCACCTCTGCAAGGCTTACTTCGCCCTGATCGTCATCAGGATTCTCCTGGTTGAGGGCTTCGAAACAACGCCTGATATACCATTCACGATATTGTTTTGGATAAGCAGTCCAGCTTCCTCCCAGGATCAATAATTCGACCTTATCCGTTGGGTGCCCCACTTCATGCAATGCTTTCAAACGGGAAGAGACCTGGGTGTAAGGGTCAAAAGCATGTTCAACACCGCGCCTGGCACCAGGTTCATCGGAAAGATAGCTTTGAGGTAACCCTTCCTCGGTTGGGCAAAAAATGCACTCACCGGGGCAAGGGTGTGGCTTGGTCAGAACAGTGATCGTCGTCACTCCTGAGAGCGTGCGGATTGGCTTCATACGGATCTTGGAAAGCAAAATCGGGTCATCGTCCCATTCGCCATTTTCCACCTTGTCACGATAGGCTGCAACCAGGGCGTGCTTGGCTAAAAACCCGCGACCACCGGGCAGTGGATTGTCACGAATTGCCTTGTGTGAGTCAACCCCTTGTTTGATTTCTTCAAGTATTTTATTGGCGAGCGCCATATCTTCATCAGAATATCTTCGCTTCTGCCGCCAAAGTTCACGTTCGTCTTCTATCATGGTGGTTATTTTACATCATCGAGAATTGGATTCCAAACGAAGAATAATAAATCTTCTTCCGTTGAAAAAATGTGGAAATATTGCTGGATATCTTTTTAGTCTTACCCTATGGGGACGGGGACAGCTTGCGGTGGATGGGGTGTGATTCTTTCTTATAGGAAGTCGTCGCAAATCTCATAAACACAGTGTGGGAATGTCCACGAGGTATGAGTTGAGGCTAGAGCAGTCTGCAAGAGCGTGATCCAAACCCGCCCAATAATCCATACGACCGTTGGAGGTTGCCCCTTATTCAAAAATTCGCCTACAACCGTTGACTTATCGTTCCTTTTTCGTGAGTAAAACAACCTGCCGATCAACGCGGTAAAATTACCATAATGAAACCTGAGACGATCGCCCTGCTCCTCAACCTTAATCGCGAATTCTATGATGCCTACGCGCAGTCTTTCTCTTCGACCCGCTATACCATTCAACCTGGCATACGAAGGCTGCTTCCCCAACTTTTACGATCAAAAAAGCTGCTCGACTTTGGTTGTGGGAATGGCAATCTCGCCCAGGCACTGCTCGAAGCTGGTTTCACAGGTACTTACCTGGGGATAGACAACAGCACATCACTTTTAGAATCAGCTAAAAATATCATATTCAAATACGATACTGATCGGTTCGCCTTCAGACAAATAGATCTTTCTGCTCAGTTGGAACCGCTCCTCTTTCAACCTGATACCATCGTCAGCTTTGCCGTGATCCATCACTTCCCAGCCTTATCGTACCTGGACCGTTTCTTTGAATTTGCTGCGAACAATTTGGGGCCGAAGGGTAAGTTTTATCTCTCCACATGGCAGGTAAAAAACAGTCCAAGGCTAAAAGACCGCATCCAGCCCTGGTCGATCCTCGATATTGACGCACAAGAAGTGACTGAAGATGACCTCCTTCTCGACTGGCGCGCTGACCCAACACAACAGCCCCATTACCGCTACGTTCACCACTACGACCCCCATGTGCTAAAAAAAGCCGGCATCTCTGCCGGACTCAAACTTGAGAATGAATTTTATTCCGATGGAAAAGAGGGCGATCTGGCTCTCTACCAGGTCTGGCAAAAGGCATCTGCTTAACCCAACGCCACATCCAATAACATCATGATCGCAAAGCCAAGCATCACACCAATCGTAGGGATATCGGAATGACTCTGTGCTGCCGATTTTTTTGATTCAGGGATCAGCTCTTCTGCCACGACATAAATCATTGCGCCAGCAGCAAAGGAAAGCGCATAAGGCAGCAAACCGCGCATCAATGAGACTGCCCATACACCGATCAGCGCAGCAATTGGCTCCACGATGCCTGAAAGTTGACCGAGCATAAAAGCTTTTCTTCGGCTTACATTTTCTTTTCTTAACGGCATTGATACCGCCAAACCTTCCGGGAAGTTTTGGATGCCGATACCTAAAGCCAGTGCGATCGCCGAGCCCAGGTAACCGTTTTCTAACCCGGCTGCTGCCACACCAAAACCAACCCCTACCGCCAGCCCTTCGGGGATGTTATGAAGCGTGATTGCCAACACCAGGAGTACACTACGTTGCCAGGAACTTTTCACACCTTCTGGTTTTTTCTCACCGCGGTGCAGGTGCGGTAGCAGTTTATCGACTGCATAAAGGAAGCCCCCTCCCATCAAAAAACCTGCTACGGCGGGTACCCAGGCTGAAACTGATCCTCCCTCAGCCATAGCTATTGCCGGAGCCAATAGGGAAAAAAAACTGGCAGCGATCATCACACCTGAGGCGAATCCAAGCATGCCATCCAAGAGTTTTTGGTTGACTTTTTTACCTATAAATACGATCCCGGCACCCAATGCGGTCATTCCCCAGGTAAAAAGAGTGGCGATCAGTGTCTGAATGTAAGGACCTGAGTTTTGAAAAAATTCGGTCATCGATAACTCCCGGTTGAAAAATATAAAAAATTATATCGAATTTTGTCTCAGATAACAATTTTCATACTGAGACCCATATATTTGACCTCGAAAAAATTTACTAGAGAACGAGTCATCGATCATATTCGGTTTAGAATTGTCAGCAGGTGAATTGATATGACCCCAGCTAACATTCTTGACCGGCTTGAACTCTGCCTGAAAATGAGACAGGATGATTCTGCTCTTAGTGGTACAACTGCATTCCGTCTCTTCAATGGTTTTTACGAAGGGTGCCCAGGGTTGGTGGTCGATCGCTTTGCAGGTGCGATCGTGATCAGCAATCATGCCCGCATTCCCGAAAGCCTGAACCTTGAGATTGAACAAGCCGCTGAATTCTTCAAAGATATACCTGGTATTGATTCAATTTTGCTGAAAGTGCGTCATGCTGACGAACCAGAAGCAAGAAAAGGACGCATATTGCAGGGACAATTACTCCCTCAGGAGATCATCGAGCACGGCGTCCACTATGCGCTAGATTTGCGTCTGCAACAAGATGCTAGCTTTTACCTGGATACACGCAATCTGCGTAATTGGTTAATCCAGAACAGCGAGGGCAAGTCCGTTCTGAACACTTTCGCTTACACGGGTTCTCTGGGCATTGCTGCATTGGCTGGTAGGGCAACAACATTAATGCAGACCGATCTGAACGGAGAAGCCCTGGCTTTGGCTGAAAAATCATACGGTTTGAATGGGTTTACCCAAAACATGACCGTCCTCAAGCGCGATTTCTTCAGTGCGGTGAACTCTCTCAAGAAATCAGAACGACTTTTCGATATCGTGATCCTGGATTCCCCCTTCTTTTCCAGTACCCGATATGGCAAAGTCGACCTTCAAAAAGAGCACAGCCAGCTTATCAATAAGGTCAGACCATTGGTCGCACACGAAGGCCGGTTGATCGTGATCAATAATGCCCTGTATGTTTCCGGCAGCCAGGTTGTCGAAGAATTTACAGAACTCTCAGAATCAGGTTACATTTCGCTGGAAAGCATCATGGAAATACCAGCAAACATCACCGGCTATCCCAAAACTATCACGGGCAGACCCCCCGCCGACCCGGCGCCCTTCAACCACCCCACAAAAATCAGCATTTTGAAGGTCCTTCGCAAAGACCACCGAGCTGCCAACGTTTAACTAAAAAACTTTAACTTCTATAACTTTTTTCGGAAAAAGGTCAGGAGGACTTGTTCCTGCTACCAGTTTTGGGCTGACCAGGATTTTGAGTAGAGAAAGCGTTTTATGAATGAAGAATAAGTTGGTAATTAGTTGAATATAAATATTTCAATATCACTAATTTTTTTACTTAATGCACCCAAAATTGTAAATTGTTGATAAACTTGATAAGAAAAAAAACCAGGATTGTTTCCAAAAAAATATGGAGGTCCAATGAAGTTAGGTAAGAAACTACTCATTTTGTTAGTCCTCTCTCTTCTGGCTGGTGCCGCCGGTGTAACTCAACCCGCGCAAAGCCAGGAGCCCGACCAACCCAAGCTGGTTGTTTTTGAATCCGTTGGCAGTACAACCTGATGGCACTGCGCGATCTCCGGGCCGGTGATCAACCAACTTGCTGAAGAGTACTCGAATCAACCCGTCGTTTTTCTCGATTATCACTATGACATGGCAGTACCTCCTGCCTATTTACCACCCCAAACCCGCTGGGACGTTATTCAGGCTTCTGTACCTCCTGGCACACCTTTAAGTTTGACATGGGCTGTTGTCGATAGCGGTCGTCGTATTCACCGAGGTGCAGAGACAACTGATGTCGCTCTCACTGAATATCGGGCTATGGTCAATGATGCCCTCCTCCAACCACCCAAAGCTGAAATTAATGCCGTTTACTGGCGCGAAGATGATTCGGTCAACATCCTGGCAACTGTCACGAATAACAGCACGATCATGCTTTCAACAGCAAATAATGCAAGCGTCCACGCAATCGCTAAAGAGCCAGGTGTGCAATATCCCACCCACACCACTCTTCATCCAGGACTCAACTCAGCCATGGCAAGTATCTCCAATCTGGCACCAGGTGAAACCGGTAGTTACTTCATCACATTACCCGACCTGCAGCCGACTGATTGGGAAAATCTGGAGTTTATTGTGCTGGTCGATTATCAAACCGGTCTCAACCTGCCCTATGACCAGCTCCAGGCAGCTTTCGCCCAGCCTGCGCCATCTCCTTCTTCAATTTTTGCCCAGCCGAACAGTTTTTACTTCATGGTCAGCGAAACTGAACCTTTCATTCCCGAGTTCAGTTCAACCATACTAGGTGATCCTGGGGTAACCTGGAAAGCTTCTGTCGATAAACCCTGGCTTACGATCGATCAAGCAAGCGGTGGCATTGGCGATAGCATTGTTCCAACTGTGGATACAACTGCCCTTACCCAAGGCTGGCAAACTGCAACGATCAAGGTCGTTGACGATGCCAGCATCTGGCAGACTGGCATTACGGTAACGATTTTCAAAATGAGGGAACCAGCAGAAGCCCTGAGTCGAAAATATCTGCCAATTTTGAGTAGACCATAACAATTAGATAATGGAAAAGGAGGATTAGTGAAAAACTTCAAGAAATTGTCTGTGATTCTCATCTGCGCCATCCTTATCGGATTAATTGGTGCCGCTTCATCGGTGCAGGTTGAAGCTCAGAGCCCCACTACCAGGATGACTGTGTTGGAGCTTGTTACCAGCCCCACCTGACCTTACTGTACGACTGCCGGTGCGGCAGTTGACCAGTTATCGACAGAATTTACTGAAGCAGAAGCTGCATTCATCGAATGGCATTCTGGCACTCCTTCAAATCGAAAATACTTGTTCACAGAAGCTGGAAATGACCACGGATTGTACGTTCCAGACGCCATGGTCGATAGCGGCAGGCTGTTGGAGCTTGGAGCCGATGGCACAACACTCGGAATTTATCGAGGGATGATCAACGATTCCCAGGCGCGTGCACCCCAGGCAGGTATCACTGCTTCGGTGGTACGCGTTGGAAATACTGTCACTTTTACCACCACCGTCAAAAACAACAGTCCTGTAACACTCTCAACTGCGAACAACGCCGCCGTGCATGGTATCGTTTACGAAGATTACCGCCAATCGAAATCGAACTTTGCCGGGCGTGGCTCTGCCCGCACTGTAATCAGTTCGTTGGCTCCTGGAGCAACTGGGAACTACACGATCAATGTAAGCCTTACTGGAGTCGTCAATGCTGCTAATCTGAATTACATTGTCGTGGTTGATTATAGAACCGCGACAGGTCTTAATGTTGACGCTGGCGTTTACGATCAACTCAATGCAATCCGTGTAGAGATGCCATTTGTAGTCTCCCCCGGATCCATCGATCTGAATGTCAAAACCGCTGATGTGACCATGCCTACGGCCCAGGTGGATATCACCGGAATTGCCGGACAGACCTGGACAGCATCGGTTGACCAGGAATTCGTCAACCTCAGTCAGACCAGCGGAAACGTTCCGGGATCATTTACGATTACAGTGGATAAGTCGAAACTGTCTGTCGGTACTCAGAGTGCTTTGATAACAGTCAATGATGGTGCCGGCTTGTACGAAAGTATCATTCCGGTAACAGTCAACTTCACACTCAGTAAATTTGAAGTCATTCCAAGCTCAATAACTTTCAATTTTGGTCCAGGTGATCCCACGCCAACAGCTGCAGTTTTGCCCAGGGGCGATGCCGGACAAACCTGGGTCGCCACTCCTGATAAAGATTGGGTCGTATTGAGCGCCACCACTGGAAACATCGGCAAGAGTTTTATCGTATCAGTCAACCCCGCCAAATTATCACCTGGCTACCAGGAATCAATCATCACGATTTCTGACGGAGGCGGTTACCAATCCAAACAAGTGAAGGTCAAAGTTACCTACAACGATGTAGCTGCGGATTTCTTCCAATTCCTGCCAGTCACTGTCAAGCCTTAATTTCCCTCCACAAATGACCAAAAACCCCTGTAATTCCAGGGGTTTTTTAATCTTGGACACATTCGCAAATGGTACAGGTTGGGCCACTGTCACATCATGACGGTTAGCAGGTCTGACGTAATAAAACACTCTTGCCCAGATCCGGGATCTCAACAAGCAAAGAGATACTTACCCTTTAAGCAAGAATTGAATCATAGAAGGCAAAACGCAAGCCTGTGCGGGAACAAAACAAACGACATCGACCGTAAAACCTCTTCAACCGAAAAGCCCTCGAATCGGGATTAGGAATGTAGGCGCCGCCTAAATCGGTTGACAGTCAGGACAAAAGTAAACACTTCCGCCCAAAAAAGCTTCTTTGCGTATCTCAGTGCCACAACGTAGACAGGGTTCGCCTTTTGTATCTGCGCACATTTGTACCGGGTAGCCACCCGGTTGACCCAACAGGTTCTTCTCCGTGCTTCTCCCGCCTTGCTCAGTCATCGCCTTGAGCGTCTCTTTGACACTCAAAAACAAATTTTCTACCTTCTCATCTGATAAGGTGTTCAGTTTGCGGTGTGGATTCAGACCAGCTTGCCACAAAATGTCCTGCAGACTTCCATTCCCCAATCCTGGGATGCGCTGCTCGGTCGCCAGAACAGCTTTGAGCGGTAGTTTTTGTACGGCTGCAGGAGCAAGCAATTCCCGAAAATAGGTTTCATTGAAGTCCTCTGTCAGCGGAGAAGGCTTGCTCAGGGCAGTTTGGTAATAGGAATAATCGAAATTTGAAGATTTTTCCCAACAATACAGCCCTCCATACATACCGACGGAAGCACTCAGGGTGGTGCCATCATCGAAATTGACCAGCAGTTGGTGTTTCGCTGGTAAAGGACCAGCCTCTGGATGAAAGCGCAAATTAACACCGTCATGGAAAAGCAAATACGAATTGGAAAGCGTTACTTCCACAAACATTCCCACTCCCCTTGCAGAAAGCACGCGGTTGCCTGCCAAAACCTTAGCATACTCAGAAGGTTCCAGGTTGAGCCAGGCAAATTTGTGCGGGCTATACCCTGCAATGACAGAACTGACTGTCTTGCCGACAAGGAGTTGATTGATCTGTTGTGCGATTGTGGTAGTTTCTGGTAGTTCCAACATGATGACCTCTTTTCAAGTGGGATTATGTGATTTTTTATCAAGGTACAACCATAAATTCTACTGCACAACCTTCAATCCACGGAACCTTACTTTGAGTCAGATGTCTGCATTTTTTGTTGGAGTAATGCAGGGTCAGCTTTGAAATACATCACAGTTTCCTGTGCTTCTGTGATCACACCATCTACCGCAAAATCATCAAAAAGACGGTTCAGTTCAGACTGGAATTCTGCATAATGTTCATCTGATTTGGTAAGCGCATAGGAAGATGAGAGCGCTCGGCCAATAAATCGCTCCCGGTTATAAATGATTGGGTTCGGGAAGTGTTTTTCATCCAGTTTTCCATCAAAAAATTTTTCTTCGATGCCCGGTTTCTCCTTACGCTCTCTTGAAAATCCAACAAACTTGGGAGCATACTTTTCGTAAATGGCTCTCCTCCCTTGCTGAATTCCCTCATCTAAATCTGCTTCATTCCAGATCAGGAACACTCTGCCGCCTGGTTTCAAAATGCGTTCACATTCCGCTTTGAAGGCATCCGGGTCAAACCAATGAAAAGCAGAGGCTGCGAAGACGTAATCAACACTTTTCTCTGCCAGCGTGGTTTGCTCGGCAGTTGCATCCACCGAGACAAAGCCCGCAAAATCGGACAGATCTTGTTCAGCAATCAGGCGCATATCCAGATTTGGCTCCACCGCAAAAACATTTATACCCATTTCGAGCAGCTGCCTTGTCAGGATCCCTGTGCCACTTCCTACGTCAGCAACTACGTTGCCTTGCCCAAGCCCAAAAACCTGCTGTAAATAAGTAAATAATTCCTGTGAATACGAAGGTCGTGATTGTCGGTAAACCTGTGCTTTTCCGCTGAATTTTTGAGTATTATCCATTTTCAAACCTCCTTTGAGCAGCCAATAATTTCATTGCTGCATCTTTGCTTTCGAAGAGCGCCAAAGACAAACCAGGTAGTTCGCTCCATGGCTTGCCAGAAGCAGTCGGAATGGGTTGAAAGTCTCTTTCCTGTTCGGAAATTGCCCGCAGAATGAAGGACTTCTCCCACACCAGCAAATAATAGGTCCCATCTGCAGTCGAGACCTCACAACCAGTCAGCCCTTTTTCCAAATCATGACAGCTCAGTGCGGTCACCTCCAGGCTGTAGCGATTGATCAGTACAGACCAGGCAGTTTCGTATAAATTCTTAGTGTCAACCAGCCCAGCTTTAACGTAGATTTTGAAAATACAATCACTTTTTGCCTCGATATACGCGTCGATGTTTTCCGGAAAGCGTTCTGCAGCTGCCAGTTTTACCCTGGCATATTCCACTACATCCTCCGGGTGGGTTCTCAGCCAATCGCGAAAACCCAGATGCCGCCTGAGTTCATCGGAGCCAATCACCAGCACATAGAGGTGGTGGCGCATTAGATCTGGCTTTTCATCATACGAAAATGCTTCTCTCCCATTAACCCCCAGATCACCACGATGAGAATAGCCAAGATGCTCCAGCTTTGCCTTCACCGCTGGGAAAATTTGTTGGTTGGGGATGACGATATCAACGTCCAATATTGGTTTTGCAGCTAAGCCTGGTACAGAGGTGCTGCCGACATGCTCAATGGCGCAGACCAGACCATCCAGTTGAGGTTGTAGCATTGCTCTCAGTTGCTCAAAACACTGCTGCCAATCTGATTGCCATGGGCTGACGATCACTTTTTTTGTTTTCATGGTTTCCTATAGTTATTAGTTATATGATATCATTGGGAGGTTAGCTGTAAGGGAAAAAAGGATAAAACCGCTCCCAAAACAGGCAGGAAATTGTTTGACATTTGAAAATTGTTATGCTAAAATCTCGGTCACGTCAAATCAGGAACACAAAGACGTGGCATTTGCGGGTGTAGTTCAATTGGTAGAACGTCTCCTTGCCAAGGAGAAGGTCGTGAGTTCGAGCCTCATCGCCCGCTTTCGAGACTGATAGCAGAAGTTATCAGTCTTATTTTTAGGGCGACGTGGCCAAGTGGTAAGGCAGGAGTCTGCAAAACTCTCATCATGGGTTCAATTCCCATCGTCGCCTCTTTTATTACCTCTTTGTCAATTCTCAAAATATCGATCTTATATTTTGCTAAGGCAATTTTTATAGTTTTGACCAGAAACAGCATGCCTCCAAATTTCAGAAGGTCACTTTTCTCCTTTGGACTTATTAGTCTTTACCGTTGTCTGTGCCCTACCGACGCCTATCTTTGTGTTTGTTCCGTCATCAACCCCCAACGTATTCCTCGTAGTAATGGATTGCATCTTCGCAGTTCCCTGACATATTTATCACAGGGGTAATGAGCATGATATCCTCCGATAATCAGTAGTATGGAGACAATCTTATGGCAGATTACCTATTGGCGTGAGTTCAATCCCATTCGCGCGCCAATGATACGATGCACCAGCACGGTAATAACAATAAGGGTTCCCAGCATCCGATGGAAAAAAGCCAATTTCTTGCGGCGTTCAGGTTCTTTCTGCCTTCTCACAGTGAAACCTAAGATCAACTGGATCGCCAGGAATATCGCGGCAATCAGACCCGCTATCGGAATAATTCCGTAGTACCGATATTGCAGGAAAGCATGCAGAATGACCACGCCTAAAGCCGCAACACCGACAAAACGATGGGTCTTGATCACAAATTGGTTGATCTTCATCAGTACATTGGGCAAAGGTTTTTTCTGCCGACGGTACCAATTGATTATCCCCATTAGGATCAGGCGTAGAAATAAGTAAAGGATAAGAGTTATCGCTACTCTTCCAACATAATCCCCTATATATCTCATGTTTCCTCCAATAGATAGGTTAAGAAGAAAAAAATTGCAGCAGATCAGCCAGATTCTCGAAAACAAAATCTGGTTTGAATTGCGAATTGTGCAAATTTGAGAGATGTGTCTCACCGCTTAATACCAGGGCGGTCTGCACCCCCGCAGTCTGACCGAGGGCGATATCAGTATAGAGCCGGTCGCCAACCATCAGCAAATCGCTCACCTGCACCCCCCAATTCCGGGCAAGCTCCTGAACGATGCCAGCGTTCGGTTTGCCCAGCACTACCTCAGGAGTTCTGCCTGTGCTGGTTTGGATGAGCGCCATAAATGAGCCAATATCCGGCATTGGTCCTATCGGTGATGGGCAATTCAGGTCGGGATGCGTGGCGATGTAAGGCAGTCCCTGCCTGAGGTAGAAGCAAAAATCGACCAGTTTTTGGTAGGTCAATTCGGTATCATAACCGAGGACAAGAACGTCTGGTTCCTCATTCACCAAATTGATGCCTTCTTCCAAAAAATTTGAGCGCAGACTTTGGGTGCCGACCAAAAGCACCCTCCTGCCAGGATAATTGGACTTCAAGTAACTGACGGTGGCATCCCCCGCCGTATAGATCCGTGCATTTTCCTTTCTGACCCCCAACCCGGTCAGCATGCGCATATAGTCCTGCTTGCCCCTGGATGTGTTATTCGTCAAAAAAGTGAACTGAATTCTTTGCTCGTTGAGCCAATCCAGCAGTTCAAGTGCGCCAGGCAGCAGTGCGTCTCCCAAAAAGAAGGTTCCGTCCATATCGAGGATGATAGCAGTGGGTAAGTTGGACATATTCACAGTAAATTGATTTTCTTATATGAAATTTTTATAATTTCTTGCAATAATGAATTGAAACCATACTAAGGAGAATATATGGAAACCAAAGTTTATTCTATCCCAAACATCAGTTGCATGCACTGCGTAAATCGAATTGAACAAGCTTTGCTCGCAATTGAAGGCGTAACTTTCGCTGAAGCTGATCTTGTAAAACAAGAAGTCACTGTCGAATTTGAACAACCTGCGGATGATCAAATTATCCGGGAAGCCCTCGAAATGATCGGATATCCAGCCACCATATGAGCGAAAAAGAACATGTCAATCTGCCAATCCTGGGGATGACCTGCGCCAACTGTGCCGTAACGGTTGAACGTGCGCTAAAACGAACCGAGGGAGTGGACGAAGCACTCGTTAATCTCTCTTCAGAACGTGTCGCAGTCACTTATGACTGCGATAAGACTGAATTGAATGACCTGGTACAGAGTGTCCAGAATGCCGGATACGATGTGGCTACGGGCAAGGCAGTTTTTTCGGTTCCGGAACTGAACGATCCTGTTAATACCCAACGCCTGGAGAAAGCCCTTGAAAACAAACCGGGAATTATTTCAAGCGAGGCGAATGCGGTTGCAGAAACTCTTAACCTTGTTTACGTTCCTACCATAACTAATGTCAACGAGATCATGGAGTTGGTTTCAAAGGCTGGTTTCAGCCCTGTGCTGACTGACCGCGATCTCGATGACCCCGAAGCGAAAGCCCGTCAAAGAGCTATCCAGGAGCAAAAACGCCTGCTGATCATCTCTTTGGTGCTGACCATCCCGCTTTTCATCCTGCAGATGGGAAGTGAATTTGGCCTCTTGCCCGAGTCCGTTAGCATGGCACCCTGGCTTAACTGGGTGCTTTTCGCTTTGGCGACTCCCGTGCAGTTTTATGTTGGACGTTCCTATTATGTCAACGGCTGGAAAGCGCTGAAAAACGGCTCCGCCAATATGGATGTCCTGGTCGCTCTAGGCACATCAGTTGCTTACTTCTTCTCGGTGCTGGTGATGCTGGGCGTTTTACCCGGCATGGTTTACTTTGAGACCTCAGCCACCATCATCACGCTGGTCAGGCTCGGAAAATATCTGGAAACGAGAGCAAAATCTGGTGCAGGCGACTCTATCAAAAAACTGCTCAGCCTGAAACCAACCAAAGCCCGCATCCTGCGGGATGGGATGGAAACCGAAATCGACTCTGGCGACCTCGTTCCTGGCGATATGATCGTCGTACGCCCGGGTGAAAAGTTGCCCACCGATGGCGTCGTGGTCGAAGGTACTTCGAGCGTAGATGAAAGCATGATCACCGGTGAATCAAAACCGGTCAATAAAAACCCCGGAGATGACGTTTTTGGGGCAACTCTCAATAAGAACGGACGGCTCGTGTTTAAGGCCACAAAAGTGGGGCGTGACACCTTCTTAAGTCAGATCATCAAGATGGTCGAGGATGCTCAAACCAGTAAAGCGCCCATTCAGCAGCTGGCAGATAAGATCTCAGCAGTCTTTGTGCCGATCGTGATCAGCATTGCTGTTCTGACGTTTGTTTTTTGGTATTTCATCATGCCCCAGAGCGCGCAGGTAACCATGCACGGCACGATCACACCCCTGGCAAATGCCATCATCAACACGGTGGCAGTTTTGGTGATCGCCTGCCCTTGTGCCATGGGTTTGGCGACGCCTACCGCTGTTATGACAGGCACAGGCAGAGCCTCTGAACTTGGCATCCTCTTCAAATCCGGAGAAGCGCTGGAAGCTACTGGTGATGCGGATATGGTTTTGTTCGATAAGACCGGTACGCTCACCGTTGGCAGACCGCAATTGACGGATATCAAAGCGCTGTCAGATCGTTATAGCGGTGAGGAACTGCTTAATCTGGCTGCCTCAGCGGAAAGCGGTAGTGAACACCCGCTGGCGGATGCGATCGTCGCCGAGGCGACTATGCGCAATCTTAGCCTGCACACCTTGAGTGCATTCCGAAACTTCCCTGGTAAAGGCATCCGTGCCACCATTGATAACAAAACCGTACTGGTTGGCAACAGCCGTTTTATCACCTCCCAAAAGGTCGAAATACCAGACGAAGTAATCCAAAAAATGAAAACATTGGAAGCTGAAGCCAAAACTGTCGTGCTGATCGTCATTGATGGCACCATTGAAGGTTTGTTTGGCATCACCGATGCCCTCAAACCAACCTCAGCCCAGGCTGTAGCTGAACTGCATGATGTGGGGCTGACAACAGGCATGCTCACAGGTGATAACCATCTGACAGCAGAAGCTATCGCACAACAAGCTGGCATTACCAAGATCTTTTCTGATTTACTTCCAGGTGATAAGACCGGCATCATCAAGCAGCAACAGGAATTAGGGCATAAAGTGGCGATGGTAGGCGATGGCATCAACGACGCCCCCGCCCTCACCCAGGCCAACAGCGGCATCGCGATCGGCACGGGTACTGATGTGGCAATTGCCTCAGCATCGGTGGTGGTAATCAGTGGAGATCCACTTTCGATCGCACAGGCTGTAAGACTTTCAAAAGGCACGCTGCGGACCATCAAACAGAACCTGTTCTGGGCGTTTATCTACAACATCATTCTGATCCCAGTGGCAGCTGCAGGCTTGCTTCACCCCATGTTCGCTGCGGGTGCAATGTCTTTGAGCAGTATTTTTGTGGTGACGAACAGCCTCAGATTGAGGAATTTCGAGAAAAAAAGGAAGACGGATTAAACTATATCTGACTGAAAGGGAGACCTGCCATGGTCTCCCTTTTTTTGCTATTCGATGAAACGTGATGGTATCAAATGATTAATTGATCATCCAGGAATTGCTCTTCTGGCTAACTCATCCACACGTTCGTTCATCGGATCACCGGCATGCCCCCGCACCCAAATCCATTCCACCTTGTGCTTAGCCAGTTCGACATCCAGCTCCTGCCAGAGATCGATATTCTGCAGCTGTCCATGCTTGCGTTTCCAATTGCGCTTCTTCCAGTCTGCCAGCCAGGATGTTGCCCCATTGAGCAAATAGCTTGAATCCGTGTGAAATCGAATGCTTGCTGGTTTCTTCAATGCGCGCAAGGCTTCCAGTGCAGCAGTCACTTCCATGCGGTTGTTGGTGGTTTCTTTTTCTCCACCACTGATCACTTTTTCAGTGCTTCCATAGCGCAAAATAGCTGCCCACCCCCCCGGGCCGGGGTTGCCGCTGCAGGCACCATCGGTAAATATTTCCACAAGGGGCAAGTCGCTCATGGTCGCTGCTCCTCGTTGGTCCTGGTGGTCCGTCCAAATACTTCCACGATATTCGGGAAGTACTCACTGTCCAGATCATAGATGCGCTTGTAAGCATCCTGAAAAACCAGGCGGACTGAAGCCCATTCCCCTGTGTTGGGCACAAGGGTTATCGTAGGATCTGCCTGCAGTGCAGCTGCCCAATAAGGGTGAGAGCTGGCATAGTCGGGGGTGATGTCGTTGGGGTCTCCTGTCGATGGCCAAAGCCCATGCATTTCCACCAGGCGTGCCTGTTGGGCGGGTTCCATCAGCCAATTGGCAAAAATCCATGCTGCCAGTTCCGATTCCGAATCAGAACTTTGGATCGCAAAAGAGAGCGATTCAAGCACCAGAGAATTGTTGCCATCGGCACCGGGATAAGCAAGCGTTGTCCAGTTATCCTGAAAAGCGCCAGCTCCCTGGTACGCAGCCTGGTATTTCAGGCTTTCCAGGGTACCTTCCGCAACAATGGCATTGCGGTTCGAGAAATAACGATACGGTAATGATTCCACCCCAATCCAGGCTTGGTTCGCATCGTAGCTTTCTTTCAGGAAGGTAAAGGAGTCCAACAGCGGTTGGGATTGGGGTTCAAAACCGCCATCCTGGGGGGCAAACTCGCCGCCAAATGCTCGGTACCAGCTTTGGGCAGAGAGCGGAGACTGCGAAAGCCACAACCCGCCAGTACCGTTGTTGCCATAGTTGTTATCGGTCTGATTGACTTCCTTCGCAGCCTTAGCTATGCCCAGCAAACTCTCTTGAGAATCAGGAGGGCTGGTAAAACCTAGCTCTTCTGCCCAGGTTGTGTTGTAAAGCAAAATTCCGGCATTATAAGCCAAAGGAATGGTGTAATTAACTGATTCCCCAAATCGAGGTGTAAACTCAGTAAATGGAGATGAGACCTCAAAGAGGTCTTCGACGCCAAATTTCTTATCCCTGGCGTAGTCGTCCAGGGCAATAAATTGCGTATCAGACTGAACTGCCAGAAGGTCGTAGCCCATTCCGATCACCAGGTCATCTTCCACCAAGCCATCATTCAAATCGTTCTTGAGACCGTCAGTCCCTCCTGATGCAATGCCAGTCACATGGATTCCCCATAAGTTGTTCAGATTGAAATCCCGGATCATCTGGTCAAAATCATCAATGGCATCATAAAAAGGATGACGTACGGTAATGTTCAAACCCTTCAAGAGTTTATCGGTGATAGCGATACTTGGTACAGACGTTGCGGTTGGTGCCGGGCTCTCCGTTGGCTCCTGTGTAGGCTTCATGGTTGCGCTTGGCTTGATGGTCGCAGTCTCAGTCGACAGGGAAGTGTCTGGCTTTAATGGGATACAGGCAGCCAACAAGAGCTGGCTGATGATCAATATGGAAAGCAAAACCCGAACGCGTTTTCGTGTCAAAAAACCTCACTTAGCGGGAATGGATGGGAGTCGAACCCACCTCGGCTCTTGCGACCCGACACTGATTTTGAAGACCAGGAAGCCCACCAGGACCTAACCATTCCCGAAAGAAGGATAATTCAGACAAGGTTTTTTTTCAACTCCAAATCTAACTCTTCAATATTCAAACGTTTGACATTCTCGATAATCTGGTATTATTCTAACCAATATGATAAATTAGTTGATGGATTAACTAAATCAAACATTATTGAAGGAAAAAATAGAAAACAATGAAAAACCATTACAACCACACCCCTGATTGGGTCAAAAACACCGTTTTCTATCAAATATTCCCGGATCGCTTTGCCTGGAGTAATCAGGTGGTCAAACCTGGGAACTTTGAAGAATGGGACAGCCTGCCAACCTCCGAAGGTTTCAAAGGCGGAGACCTGATGGGTGTTTATGAGAAACTGGACTATCTGGAAGATCTGGGTATTAATGCAATTTACTTCAACCCGATTTTCAAGTCCGCATCGAATCATCGCTACCACACTGTTGATTATTACCAGGTTGACCCTGTCCTGGGGCGTGACAAAGCTTTCTTCACCCTGCTTGAGGAAGCTCACAAACGCAATATCCGCATCGTACTGGATGGCGTTTTCAATCATGCCAGCCGCGGTTTTTTCCCGTTTTATAACATCATGGAACTGGGTAACCATTCGCCTTATTATGATTGGTTCAACGTCAGATGTGTGCCTCTCAATGCCTACACCAGCAAACCCAATTACGATTGCTGGTGGAACCTTCCTGCTTTACCAAAGCTGAATGTGAAAAATCCACAGGTACGCGAATATATCATGAGTGTTGCCCGCTATTGGGTTGAAAAAGGAATCGATGGCTGGCGTCTGGATGTACCGTTTGAGATCGATGATGATGATTTCTGGGAGGAATTCCGTGACGTTGTGAAGACCGCCAACCCCGAGGCGTATATTGTTGGCGAGATCCCCAGCGAGGCTCAACGCTGGCTTAATTCGGGCAAGCTGTTCGACGCTGTCATGAATTACCAACTTACCCATATCGTTCTTGCCTTTTTTGGTGGGAATATGACCGACCGCAATCTGGCTGAAGGCATGATGGGTTTACACGCACCCGATCCAGTCAATGCAGCCCAGTTTGCCGCTCGCACCGCACAGCTGCTTGAGATCTATCCCAAAGAATTTGCCTATGCGCAAATGAACCTCTTGGATAGCCACGATATGCCCCGCTTCCTCAGCCTGGTTCAGGGTGATGTGCGCCGCTTGAAATTGGCATACCTGTTTTTGATGACTTACCCCGGTGCACCAACCATCTATTATGGTGATGAAATCGGTTTGACCGGTGGGCGCGACCCGAATAACCGCAAATCCTTCCCCTGGAATAAGAGCCAGTGGAATCAGGACCTGCATGATTTTGTTCGCGAGCTGATCACCATCCGCCAATCCATGCCGGTGTTGCGTACTGGCAGTTACGAACCAATCTATGCCGATGGACAGATTATCTCCTATTTGCGTCGCGAATATGAAGAAAAAGTTGTTGTCGCAATCAATGCTTCTGACAACCCGCAGACAGTAACGATCAACTTGAATGGTGCTATTGAAGATCAAGCTGTCCTGCAAGACCAGGTTGGCGATGAGAGCTTTACTGTTGAAAATGGTGTTTTAAATCAAATCACCATCCCCGCCCAAAGCGGCTTGATTCTGGCGTAAGAAAAAGCAGAGATAATAAAGAGGAGACCTTTGAAGGTCTCTTCTTTTTATTTGAATCTCGTCAACCGATACTAAAGCGATCAGTTCTAAGCTAAAGCAGCGTCGGAAAATACTGGCCAACCAGCCTGACAAACAACGGAAAAAGCTGAATAGCCACCAATCCGCCGATCAACCCGATCAGCCAACCAGCCAGAACATCAGAAACATAATGAAGTGCCAGGGCAAGGCGCGAATATCCAACCAAAATTGCCCAAACAAAGACCAGCAAGGTCACCCAGATATTCCCCAGGGTAGAAACCATCACTGCGATCGCCATAGCCCTGGCAGCATGTCCGGATGGGAAAGAATGCGGATCAGTGATGCGATAAATTTGTCCGAATTCCCCTTCAGGTCGCGGGCGCTTGATCAGAAACTTGGCAGCAAGCACGAGAACAGCCAATAGAAACAAGCCAAATGCCATAAAAATTGCCATTTGCCTGGTTGTGCCTTCGGTCACTGCCCAAATAATTACCAGCGCGACCAGCCAGTACCAGGAGTCACAACTGTGACTGATTGCATCTAAAACACCTCGCAAAATCTTCTTGTCTTCTGTTACAAGAAATTTTTGTGACAGTTCAGCGTCCTTGTTTAATAAATCATTCATTCGACCGACCTCTTATTTGCTGAAAAATGGAATTGAAGCAATGACTGCAAACGCCAAAAACACCAAACCAAACGCCAGCAAGGCGTCTTTATTGGTACGTTGGTCAACAAATGCCGGAAGGCCATCAACTCTCTCGATCTTCCAGCGCGTCCCAGCCATAAAAGCGAAGAATAGACCAGCAACTGCCCCGCCCAAATGTCCCCAATTATCGATCACACCTCCCGAGCTCAAACCGATCATCAGGTTCAATGCCAGGATCGTCACAATATTGATCAGGTTTCTACGACCCCGGTTGGCAAAGAAATCGCGGTTTTGCCAGACGAACATCGCTTCCGCTGTCAACAGACCAAACATGGCAGTTGACGCGCCCAATGAATTGTATTTTCCAAGAACGAAAGACAAGACATTACCGCCAAAAGCACTGACGAAATATAGCAGACCAAAGCGTAGAGGTCCATTAATTGACTCGTTCGAACGTCCCAAAATAAACAGAGCGTACATGTTTGAGAGCAGGTGCAGCGGAGAGGCATGCAGGAATGCTGGTGTGATCAGCCGCCAAAATTGTCCCTGGAGGATCGCTGGATTGATCTTTCCCAATAGAACGAAGAGTAAGTCAACGCCATACTGCTGTTCTAGAATAACCTGGCCAAGGTAAATGAGTGCCGTAAACCCAATTAATATATAGGTAAGAACTGGTTTACGAAGTTTCGGACCAACCATATATTGGCGGGTTGGCGGAACTTGTGCCGACTGATCTTCAGGTTGGTCCTGGTGGTTTGGAAAATCGCTCATAGGTCCACTTTTCGCGGATGCGTTTTAAGGTGTTCTGCCCGGATGATTGCCTGGATATCGGTAATCGTTTGTTCAAGATGTTTATCCGAATTGACTACAAGATAATCGAATTGGTCGATCTGCTCATACTCTTTGGCTGCCACTCGCAGGCGAACTTCCAGTTCCTCAGGTGACTCACTGCGTCGTTCGAGCAAACGATTGATCCATTCATCACGACTGCTGGCTGTCAGGAAAATGAGGATTGCATCAGGGCAAAGCCTGCGGATGGTCATCGCTCCCTGCACGTCGAGCCGCATGATCACATCTTTTCCAGAGGCAAACGCCTCGCGAACCTGGGATTTGGGAATGCCTTTGTAGTCAGAATAGACTTTGGCATATTCAATCAATTCTTCGTTGGCAATCTTCTGTTCAAACTCCTCACGGCTCACAAAAAAGTAATCGACTCCCTCAACTTCATCTGTCCTGGGAGGGCGGGAGTTCATCGTGACTACAAAATGTGTGTCATGATTGGTCTTCCGCAGCAGCCCGACCACTGCATCCTTCCCGATCCCGGAAGGTCCGGAGATCACAATTAGCAGTGGGTTGGTTGGCACAGAGCCAAAGATCATTTGATTTTCGTCCATTACTCATCCCTGATGTGTTTGTTAGCCTTGATTATAAATGAAGTTATTCCTAATACAGGAATGGATATCCCCAGCCTATTGAACTTCAGACTGTAAATGCTCAAAGGACGTGATCCGTTTTATATCATCAATGAAGATTTTCAAACCCGCAGACTGTTTTCGCAGTTGCTGCACTGCGGGACCGATCGGGTCATTCCCTGCAGCTCCACCACCAGGAGTGTCGTTATAGGAGCCATAAAATGCAAAGTATGCCTGGTTGATTTTGCGGATGTGATAACCATTTTCCCAGAAAAACAGACGCCGTTCTTCCATGTAAGATTCCGCCCGCTCCACCTCGCCGAGCGAGAGCAGCCAGTCGACGACGACACGGGTTTCGCGCATTTGTCTACGAAAGTTGAACTCCGGCTGCCTTCCTTCAGGCAAGACTGTTGCAGGGTCGCGACCTGGTTGCTGGTACAAGCTCACATGCGCCGGGTAAAAATTGAGAATGACCCGCCTGCCTACTTCAGAACCAGCCAGGTTGGCGGTGGTTTCGTTGATTGAGCGGAGCGTATCGTTCATAAAATATCTCACTCCCAGTGGGTAGAAGCTTAAATAATTATGGAACCATTCATGGGCGATCACATCTGTCAGCCAATTGATACTGCGGGTACGCATGACCATGGTCGGGTAAGCCCCGATACCGCCGACCGGTTCAACCAGGGCAGAAAGGTTGTACTCCCTTAAAATCACTTCCTCCAACGCTTCTTTTTCCAGGGCGTTCATCCCTGGTTTGAGGCTGTAGCTGCGCAAGGTGCTGATGGTCTCTCTGGGTGAGATGATAAGGTTCAATGGCAAGTCTGTCACTTTGAAAAGCAATGGCGGGAAGATCTGACCCCCCACCCCAAAACCCAGTTCAGCCAGGCTGCGTTCAGTTTGATTTTGAAGAACGGACTCAGCAACCTGCCCATATTGATGCATGCGTTCTGTTTCTTTCCCCAAACGGGCATCCACAGAGGCTATCTCCCCGGTCCTTCTTCGCAAATCAGGATCTGAATTGAGCTCTTCCAGGCGTGTTTCCAACGCTTCAACCTTTTCGATCTGATCAAAGTATTGCAGGACGATATCTGACTGCTTTTTATCGTCAATAAAGTGTTCAAGCCCGAGTGTGGCACTGGAAAACTTTTCGACAAGGGCAGACACCACCCAGGATACATAGTTGAATTCCTCCCACTGAGTCAGGTTGCTGAGGGAAGAAAGCGAGCCATCGAAAAGCACATTGGAAGAAGCCAGTAGAAGCAGCAAGGCAAGGATCAGAACCATTCTTTTGCCCCATTTGAGAACCCTTTGCCAGATGTTTCCTCTCTTCATAGAGATAAATTGTAACCTTTTAATCATTGTCATCCTGAGCACAGCAAAGGATCTTAGCCTTCATTCGACAAGACCTATCGCTACGCTCAGACAACAGAAATTCTGGATGACCTCCGAGAGCTTATGCTTAAATTTGTTACGAAATAAAACGTTTTATAATCAACCCGGATAAAACACTACCAGAAAGAGGGTCTATGAAATCCAACAATTCTCTACCGATCATCGCAATTGTCGCACTTGTCTTGCTCTTATTTGTGTGTTGTCTCTGCCTGGTAGCGATCGGTGCTTATTTCACTACATCGATCTTTACCTCCACCTCCACCTATACGACAATTGAGGAACCCTTCACGGATATCTTGACTTCTTCTCCCACCCCTGAAGTCACGATCGACCCAGGAACGGTCAACCTCGATCCTGTCCAGCTTGACAAAGCAAATGCAACTCTTGATGTTCTTAACGAGACCATTGTACCGATCAACGATCCTATCGACCTTTCAGGCAGGCTCGGTGGTAAATCAGGCGTGCCCGATGTTCTGATTGATGAAAACGCGCCCTACTCAGTCGGTGCAAAGAAAGAATTCTGGGCATCAAATACTGATACGAATGAGAACTTCAAGGTCAATGCAACACTCCAATACGTAGGTGAAAACATTTACTTCTGGATCGAAGATGATGTCCGCTTCAACCAAAACGATCTAAAGCAGCTGGCAGATACCTTCGACCAGGAGATAATCCCGACTGACCGGGAATTTTTCGGCATGGAATGGAACCCTGGCGTTGACGGCGACCCGCGCTTTTACATTCTGTATGCGGGCGGGCTGGGAAGATCTTTGGCGGGATACTTTTCCTCTGCCGACGAACTCCACCCGGATGCCCACCCATTCTCCAACGCGCACGAGATGTTTTTGCTGAGCTCAGATAACGTCCCGTTAGGTGATGCCTACATTTACGGCACGATGGCGCACGAGTTCCAGCATATGATCCACTGGTACCAGGATAAAAATGAAGATTCCTGGGTGAACGAAGGTTTCTCCATGTTGGCTGAACACGTCAACGGTTTTGATTCGGGCGGGTTTGATTGGGAGTATTTCCACAATACTGATATGCAGCTAAACGACTGGGGAAGCGATATCGGCGAGAACGGTCCCCATTATGGCGCCAGTTTCCTGTTTATGGTTTATTTTTTGGATCGTTTCGGAGAGGATGCTACCAAGGCATTGGTGAGTCACGATGAAAATGGCTTTGCCAGCCTTGATGCAGTCTTCGCCGATCTGGGCATCCAAAACCCGACCACCGGTCAGGTTTACACAGGCAATGAATTCTTCGCCGACTGGGCTGTTACCAACCTGCTCCAGAACTCCGACATCGAGGATAATCGTTACGATTACATTAGTTACAGTCCTTACTCTCTCGATACCACCAGTACCTACTACGATTGTCCCACAACGGTCACCGGCGATGTTTATCAATATGGTGTAGATTACATCTCGCTTGCCTGCCCTGGTACCCACACACTCGAGTTTACCGGCAGCGATGTGGTCAACCTGCTGCCTTTCTCGAGCCCGAGCTCAGGCGATTACTTTTTTTGGTCGAATATGGGCGATGAGTCCAACATGCGCCTGACCCATGACTTTGACCTGACTGCGGTAACCGGGAATGCCGAATTGCAGTTTAAGACTTGGTACGACCTGGAAAAAGACTACGATTATGCATACGTATCTGCTTCTGTAGATGGGATCAATTGGGATATTCTGGATTCTCAGCGCTGTACCAATCTCAACCCCTCTGGCAATAGCTATGGCTGCGGCTGGAACGGGCAGTCCAATGGTTGGGTTGACGAATTAGTTGACTTATCGGCATATATCGGACAGAAAGTAACCATTCGATTTGATTACGTAACGGATGCAGCTGTCAATGGCAATGGCATTGCGATTGACGATATTCAGCTTGCTGCGACAGGATACTCAACTGATCTGGAGACAGACGGTGGTGGTTGGCTGGCTGAAGGCTTTGTACGCGTCCAAAATACACTGCCACAATCGTTCGCATTAAGTCTTGTTTATGTTGGCAATCCCCCCAGGGTTGAGCAATATCAGATCAATGCTGGGGAAAAATTGGTTCTTGATATTGAGATAGGAAACGAAGTCACCCTGGTAATCTCTGGCACTACACCTGTCACAAGAGAAAAAGCCACTTATCAGATTGACGTGCGATAAGGTTATCTCCTTCTACGCTCGGTTAAAATTCGTGGGGGAAGGGACTTGCCCTCTTCCTCTTGTTTCCAGTGCGGCAACGATTTACTGGTAAGCCCCAGAGCCATCCAAGCTCTATACAAGTAAGCATAAAAAAAGGCGGGTCTAAGATCCGCCCCTACGTGAGCTGTAAGTTAAATCGGTAAGACGAAAGAAGCGGTCTGAGACCGCTTCTTAGTAATGGAATTTTTTTATAGATCAGCGATAGCATCCACAAGTGTATTGTACGTTGGGAAATAGGGCAAAATCCCAATCAGATCCATGGAGCTGCGAACATTCTCGTTCAAACCAGCCAGCACAATCTTGCCTGAATTCCCCTTCTGAAGCTCCTTGTAGGCGCGAATAATCGCCCACCAGCCAGCACTGGAGACAAAGGTAATGTCGGACATATCGAGGATGATCGTCTTCTTATCCTCCACCAGGTCATTCAGAACTTTTTCGATATCAGGGGCAGTCGCGCTGTCAATGCGTCCCAAACCTTTTACCACTACACAACGTTTGTAATCCGTGACTTTGAAATCCATGTTCTCAACCTCCAGTTTAGTTTTAAGATTATATCATTGTCTATAGGTGTAAAACAAAAAGTCACATCAAGTGAACATGAAGAATCCACCTCAGCATCTCAGGTATAATAACGCCTTATGAAATATCACATCTGGACAGAAGGTTGTCAAATGAACGTCGCGGATAGCGACCGCCTGGCACGTGCCCTGGGCGCACTTGGCATGGAAGAAACAAAGGACGCTTCGCAGGCTGGCATGATCATCCTCAACACCTGTGTCGTACGGCAAAGCGCCGAAGACCGCGCGCTTGGCCGGCTCAATTCCTTGCGACCACTAAAACGCAATAATCCTAATTTAATCATTGGGCTGATGGGCTGTCTTGTCGGTATCCGAGGCAATGCTGCCATGGAGAAGCGCTATCCCTGGGTGGATATCTTTGCTGCTCCATCTGACCCGGAACCATTTCTACGTTTTTTGGACAACAGGATGAATCAGGATTCTGCTGAAACCTGGCGCAAAAAGGTGGATGATGTTCTGGATGCTGAATTCGGCGTGACTACCGAGATTCGCCACACGGTCTCGGAGAATCTCCCGATCGTCCTGGGTTGCTCGCATGCCTGTGCATACTGCGTGATCCCGGGTAAACGCGGCATTGAACGTAGCCGCGAATCCCAAAAAATTCTGGAAGAAGCCCGGGTGATGGTCGATCACGGCGCTAAAGAATTGGTCTTGCTCGGTCAGATCGTTGATCGTTACGGTCTGGACCTGGAAAACCATATGCATTTACCCCAATTACTGGCCGAATTATCTGAGATTGAAGGGCTGGAGCGCATCCGCTTCCTGACTTCCCATCCCAATTGGATGACCGAAGAATTGATCGACGCTGTCGCTGCATTGTCTAAGGTGATGCCACATATTGAAGTTCCCGTCCAGGCAGGTGATGACGAGGTTCTCCTGGCGATGCGCCGTGGTTACACCAACCAGAATTACCGCGACCTGATTGCACGGATTCGCTCGAAGATTCCTGACGTCTCAATCGGCACAGACATCATTGTTGGTTTTCCCGGAGAAAGTGAAGCGGCTTTCGAACAAACTTACCAACTTCTCAAGGACCTGCGCCTGGATGTCGCTCACCTCGCACGTTACTCTCCCCGTCCAAACACCTACTCCGCCAAATTCCTTCCTGACGATGTGTCTGCGGAAGAAAAAATGAGGCGTTTCAGGGTGCTCGAGGACCTACAAAAAGAAGTCGTAGGCGAGATCAACCAGCAGTTTCTAGGGAAGGTTCAGCCAGTATTATTCGAGGAAAAAGCGAAGGATCGCTGGCGCGGTCGCACGCCAACCAATCGATTGGTTTTTGTGGAAAGCGATGAAGACCTGCTTGGTCAGACCCGCAATGTGCATATCAATTGGACCGGACCCTGGTCGCTTCTCGGCGATTTGATCTAATACCCGGTCAACAGGCATACTGTCAACGTCGTACGGCTGGACTAAAATCCAGCCGTAGAGTTCATCTACATGAGCAATTGTGGGGGGGCAAGCTCACACCGTACGATAAATAAATTCCCAATCAGGCACGAACATGTTCCAAACCACCCTCCATTGTGGGAAGGAGCTTGACCTCTTCCGAGATATTTGACCTTCGCTCTAATTAAACTGCTTCTCCGGATAGTCACACATACCCAACACCGGGCAGATGGCGCATTTGGGCTTCCTTGCCTGGCAGATTTGCCTGCCAAGATTGATCAAATTCAAATGCAGCGGTCCGAAATTATCCGGGTTGCCGATCGCTTCCAGGTATTCATGAGTTTTCTCGACGCTCAATTTTGCTGGGCGCAGCCCAATGCGACCGGTTACCCGATAAACATGAGTGTCGACCGGGAAAGCAGGCATGCCTAACGAGAAAACCATGACGATGGCAGCGGTTTTTGGTCCGACACCCTTGAGAGTGGTCAGCCAGTTTCGGGCTTCATCAACGCTCAGTTTCTTAAGCCAATCCAGGTCAAATTTCTCGTCTTTTTCACTAACCGCCTTAAGCGCTGCCTGGATATTGGGACCTTTTTGTTCAGCCAGACCAGCGATCCGGATCACATGCTGCAATTCTTCCGGGTCAGCATCTCGTACTTCTTTCCAGGTCGGGTAACGTCGCCTTAACTCCGTATATGCTTTGTCCCGGTTAACGTCATTGGTGTTTTGGGAAAGAATCGTACAAACCAATTCGTCGACTGCTGGCATTCTTTCGTGCCAGTTTGGTTCGCCAAAGTATTCAAGTAGCCTTTTGTTTACTTGCTCCAGCTTTTCTCTTCGTGCAAGGTCTTCTTCAGTGAATTCCATACGTCACGAGGAAAATTGGATCGGCCTGGCAAGGCGAACTTCACCAATCTCGATCCCTCGATAATTTCTCAAGATCGGTTGGTTGAGACTGGCATAGGTATCAGATTCCATCTCCGCTCTGAATCCAAGCGCTTTCATCAACTCCACTACCACGCGTTGGGTCGCCCTGCGGGTAGGGTCACCATCGGCGATCTTGAGTGCAACCCCGATCCCCTTGGATTTTTCAGTGATCGCTCCAGGCATGATGCCAATTAATTGATAACCTTCCGCACCGCCCTTGGCGATCAACTTTCCCTTCATCACTTCCATCAAAACCGTATCCAATTGTCCGGGTCCAGAGACCATGTTGGGGTAAGCTGTCATAGCTCGGGTTATCTTCCGGCAAGCAAGCTGCCGTTTTTCCTCAAGTTTTGTCGGGTCAACTAAACGCGCGGTTGCCAATGCGAAACTTTGCAGGGGCATGGCATAAACAGGCGCACTGCAGCCGTCTACACCAGGGATCAATTCTTCAGGGTTCATACCGCACATTGAAGAAACCGCTTCGCGGATGTTTTTCTGAACCTGATGATCCAGTGACAAATAATCAGAAAGGCTTTGCCCAAGCAATTTTGCCTGGGTGAGCATACCGCTGTGTTTACCCGAGCAATTATGGCGGTAGGAGTTTGGCTCCTCACCGCGCACTCGCATCTGGAAGGTAGTCTCCTTGTCGATTGGCCAATGAACACCACACTGCAAATCGCTCAATTGCAGACCTACCTTCTGGTGAATCGATTTCAAGACACGAACGTGTTCGTCTGTACCGGTATGAGAAGCACACATGATCGCCAACTCCTCGTCAGTCAATCCAAAAGCTTCTACTCCGCCATGCTCAACCAGGGGTAAAGCCTGGAAGGGCTTCATGGAACTGCGGGGGAAGGTGACCAGATCAGGATTCCCATAAGAAAGCAATAATTTGCCATCCGAATCAACTGCTGCCAGCGCGCCAAAGTGGATACTCTCAACAATTCCACCCCGGGTCAGCTCAACCAGGGGTTCATAACCAGCACAAACATCCATTTTCAACCTCTCTCGTGATGATTAAGTTCATAATACGTCGTGATGCCCCAGTGCAGGCGGTTGTAAAAGATCTCACTGTTGAACAAGTCCAGTTGGCTGAACCTGGCGGAAATTTGTGGAATCACGCTGTACCATTCCTCGATTGGCGCCTTAGCTTCATGCAATTCTTCAAAAGTTTTGCGTATCGCTACGATGTTTTGGTACATCGTCTTGATTTGGTCGTTACTGACCACGCCGCTCCGGGAGGATATCACGGTGTAATCCGCGTATGATTTGGAAGAGAGCAAATTCAGGTCATTTTCCCAGGCTTCCAGGTTGGCATAAGCCAGGAATGGAGGTTGATCGACTACGACACTGTCGCCTATGAAAACAGTCTGACGCTGAGGGATCTTCACCCACGTGCCAGCCTGGTTCGAGCCCGAATGATGTTCCAGGTCAATCTGCAGGTCGCCGAGGTAAAGGCTGAGTTCGTTATCATAATTAATTTCCGGTGGCACCATTCGATTACCGGTGGTGACAATCTCAGGGCTTTCGTTATATTGCTGAGGTTCTTCGCTGACTTTTGGCGTACGGTTACGAATGGGCGCGATTGCGTCCGAATGTGCTACGATGGCACAATCGCTTCCTTTCATGCTTAGTAAGCGGTCGTAATTAGTGTCCAGAACGACCATATAGCATTGCTGGCAGCATTGGTCCAGCTCCTTCGTACTCTTCCAATAATTGCCATCAATTGGCTTGAGAGGAGAATCGATCAAAACCATACCTGTATCGGATCGGATAACGCCAGAGTACAAACCAATAGAATTTTGTTCAACATAAATATTTGGCGCAATTTCTTTCATCTCTCACCTCCAATTTTTGGAATTATAGCCAAGCCTTACATAATTATCCACTTATTGCCCTGCAGAACATCCCGGAACATTTTTGGTAGTAGTGCCAGCGTTTAAGGCAAAACCGAAGTAAGGGGAAGGGTCCAATGTGTTTTCGATACGTAACTCGTTCAGATATTTACCTTTACCGTCGTCCTTCACAATGGAGACATGCAGGTGGATACCTGTAGGAAAACCTGGATTACCCGAAAAATTGCCCTGGTAACCGAGCAGATCGCCTTGTTGGACGGGAAAGTCCAGGGTTCCGGCAGGATAAACCTTATCGATCAAGGAATTTCCATCCTGATCAGCAAGATGGGTCATATAAACCCAAATTTGTTGACCAGGGTTGAGCGGATCTTCAGGAATGCGCAAAATCAGGCTCGATTTCCAATCACTCTCGCGAGTAAGAAATCCGTCATATGGAGCATAGACAGGCGTTTGCCCCACTCCCTTACCGCCAAAGATATCCAGCCCGGTATGTATTTTCAACGGTGTGAAAGAGTCGTCGTAAAGGTAACCGATAAAACCATGCGTCGGCAGAACAAATGGTGCTTCTCCACAGCGGGTCAGAGCTTCAAGCTTCCAATCCTTGTGTTTTTCCGGATGGCGGATGTAATCCATCACCGTCTTATTGCGCCCGCTCGTCCAGGTGCGGAAATATGCGGCTATCCGCTTGCCAAACAACGAACCAACTGTCAATGTACCAATCAGAACGACCGCAAGGATAATGAGCAGTGCCTTCTTTGTTTTCCCATTCATCCGCTTGATTATAATTCGAACTCCTGCAAGCCTTGATTTAAAATCTTCGTACTTTTACTGCGAAGGACGACTCTACCCTGGCACTGAAGCGAACAAGGTCAATGCCATCCCAAAAAGCGGGTCGCTACAACAACAGGAGACCATGGAAGGTCCCTCTCTACATCATGCAGTATCTTAAGCCCAACCTCTCCAGGGAAAACAGTCCGCAAATCCATGGAAGTATCAGGTTTAACTTGATATTCGTACGACCAAAGTTGTAAAATCTCAAATATCCTTGGAACTAATTGCGGGCTTTACTCGTCATAATAAAACAAGACCTGATTACCTGGTTACTATGTAAAGGAGTGGTAATGAAAACTAAAAGACTATTCGCAATCCTATTGGCAATCACAATGCTCGTTCCAGCATTCCTGGGCGCAAGCAAAGTTGAAGCCTCCTATCCAAGTTTCACCATCGCTGACGTGAAAACTGACGTATCAGTCACGATCCTTACAAAAGATATCCCCAAGAATTTGAATTTCAAAGTTCTGCTGGGTGAATACAATACCCGCGGTGAAAATGGCATCGATGTTGCCCACTTTAACTCTGCGGACGGCGGTTCCTTCCAGGTAACCGTCGATATCCCGGCAGCCCTCAAAGGGCGCGCCATGATTTCCATCCGCATCGAAAGTCTGACGGGTGGATACTATTATTACAACTGGTTCTGGAATAATAAAGACAACGGCACCTGGCCTGGCGGCAAACCGCCCGTTTCAGTACCCCCTGTTGCTCCAGTGTATCCATCCTTCAGCATTAAGGCTGTCGAGGCTGGTAAGACTGTGACGATCTCGGCTGTGAATTTCCCCAAAAGCCATGAATTTGTGGTCCGCATGGGCAACTATGGCACACTGGGCATTGGCGGAGTTGTCGCAGCTGAAGTAACCTCAAGCGATACAGGTGCATTTGAAGCTACATTCCCGATCCCGGCTGAACTGACAGGGAAAGATATCATCGCCATACGCCTGGACGCCAAGGTAGGCGGTTGGTATGCCTTTAACTGGTTCTATAACAAAACTGCGACTGTACCTGCCCCGGCACCCCAACCGACACCTGCGCCGGTTGTCAAGTATCCCACTTTCAGCATTAAAGCCGTTCTGAAAGATACAACCGTTACAATCAGCGGTATTGATTTTCCTGCCAACACTGATTTCACGGTCCTGATGGGCAAAATGTGGACCCAGGCAATAGGTGGCATCCAGGTAGCTGAATTCAATACAGGTGCTGGTGGATCTTTTGAAGCCACATTCAACATCCCGGCTGAGCTGGTTGGTGAGACTCGAATCGCCATCCGTACCCAGGCAAAAACCGGTGGTTGGTACGCTTACAACTGGTTCTGGAATTCAACTGCCAACCAATAACAAACAACTCTACCTAAGAAGACCCATCGAATTTCGATGGGTCTTTGATTATTTAAAATATACCAACCTCTAATGCCATTTATGGTATCATTCGGGCGATATGAACAATAAAATTACTGTTATCGAAGGTCCAACACCCGAATTCCAGTTGCTCACTGAGAATCAATTCAATGAGGGTTCTATGAACTGGGCTAATAGCGTCCTGGAAGGACCTTTCCTTTACAACACGGCTTTTACCAACCTGCGCACTTTTGATGCACAAAATTTGCTCGATCGCTGCAAGGCTGCCTGGGCTGAAAAACAAACAATGTACCTGGAATACAAAGACCGTATTGGTCTGCGCCAGGAAGACCCGATCATCGCAGCCCGTGCTGTGAGTGTTGAAGAGGGAGATATGCTTCTACTTTGGGTGCGCAAAGAGCTATCTGAGGACGAAGATGATCAGTACGAAGATTTTGAGGATGGTGACGACGATTTGCCGTTTTAGGTTTTTAGGTTTGATCGCTTACTCCTGATCTTACGCTCAAAGTAATTAATACAATCACAAAACCCACCGTACGGTGGTTTTGTGATTTTCATGCCCCAGGAGGGAATCGAACCCCCAACCTAGGCGTTAGGAGTGCCTCGCTCTGTCCATTGAGCTACTGGGGCAAGATTTGTTATTATATCATCCTACGGCAGGTAATCCCAAGGATTAGCGGGCATATTAGCGTAGCGGATCTCAAAATGCAGGTGGGGTCCCGTGGAGTTGCCAGTTGTTCCAGCTTGTCCGATGACACTGCCCTGAAACACGTTTTCTCCACAACTCACATGCACTTTATCGAGGTGCTCATAAAGCGTTGTGTAGCCATTTCCATGGTCGATAACCACGAAATTGCCATAACCGCCGTTCATCCAGCCGGCATAAACGACAGTTCCGTTGTCCGCTGCAAAAAGCTGCGATCCGGAACCTGCGCCAATATCAATGCCATTGTGTCCTGGACCGAAGTTGTTACCGGTCAGGTAATGGACTGCTGACGGCCAGATAAAGAAACCGTTGCCATAAATACCGACGGAGTCGATCAGGCATGCTCCCGGTCCACTCCAGCCACTCACCAGGCGACCTTCAGCATCCCGGGTAACTGCTGCGTAACTGATCGGCACCAGCTCCCGGCGTCCGCCCGGAACCATCACCTTGGTCCCAGGTTCAATCTGTGGGTTGGAAAGGTCGAGATCATTGCCAACAAAGAGCAGAATATCCTGGATCATTGCACCGTAACGCGATGCCACCGAGCTCAAAGTGTCCTTGCTGCGCCAGGTGTGATAAATGCCATCTACAGGAGGGATCGCAATTACCTGCCCAACCATCAGGTTGTCAGATTTGTCCTGCAAAATGTCATAATTGGCAAAGAGAATCGATTCGATTTCGACGTTATATTTCTCAGCGAGCGCCCAGATGGAATCACCGCTGACCACAGTGTGATAGATCATCTCCAGGCGGTTGTTTGCCTGTCCTTCTGTGTATAGATTTTGATCACGGCTTAAGGAGAGATCAGGATCGCTTTCAACAAATGGGGGCAAGTTGGCTTCAGCTTCAGCAGCGCCATAGTCAGCAGTGGCAATTTCCTGAGGTCGTTTGTAAAGCTCCATCGATTTGGCAACGCGTGGCTGCCAGAGCAGCATCGTCAACAGACCAAGGCTGAGCATGATCGCCGCGACCCAACTCACAACCATAAAAGCCAACTCGCGATTGGCTTTCTTTTTTTCTTCGTTTTGTTCAGACATCAGTAAATCCTCTGACAAATATATACTACATATCTGCCAGAGTTTCCAGAAATTCTACGTTCGTCCTGGTTTTTTCCATTCTTTGAAGGATCGCCTCTGTCGCAACAGCAGTATCCATCCCAGCGCCCTGGGGCGGGTTGGCCACCATTTGCAGATACATGCGGCGCATTAACCAGACACGCTGCAAAATTTCGGGGCTCAACAATAAATCGTCTCGACGGGTTGAAGATTTCTCAATATCGATGGCTGGGAAAATGCGCCTTTCCTGTAATCGACGGGAAAGGATCAATTCCATGTTGCCAGTGCCCTTGAACTCTTCATAAACAACATCGTCCAATCTGGATCCTGTGTCAACCAGCGCAGTAGCGATAATGGTCAGGCTGCCGCCATCTTCCAGGTTTCGCGCGGCGCCGAAGAAACGCTTGGGTGGGTAGAGCGCAGAAGGATCCATACCACCGCTCAGAGTTCTGCCGGAAGGGTTTACGACCATGTTATAGGCACGAGCCAAACGGGTCAAAGAATCCATCAGGATGACTACATTCAATCCGTTTTCCACCAGCCTTTTTGCCCGGTCGAGCGAAACTTCTGCCATGCGCACATGAGCCTGCACTGGCTCATCGAATGTGCTGGCAATTACCTCCGCTTCCACCGAACGATCCATATCGGTCACTTCTTCAGGGCGTTCGCCGATGAGGGACATGATCTGGCGAACTTCCGGATTATTGGTACTTATTGCGTTGGCAATATCCTTGAGGATGCTGGTCTTGCCTGCTTTTGGGGGTGAGACGATCATGGCGCGCTGCCCGTTACCGATCGGCGCTACCAGGTTGATCATCCTGGTCGAAAGATTCATTGGGTCATGTTCGAGATTCAATAATTCATTGGGGAAAATAGGTGTAAGTGCTTCAAATTTAGGGCGCTTGCGGGCTTCATCGGGTGTGAGCCCATTGATGGATTCCACTTTGAGCAGTCCTTGATGCCGTTCTGACTCACGTGGAGGTCTCACATGACCAATCACCAGGTCGCCAGAGCGCAAGTCATAACGACGCAATTGAGCCTGGGAAACATAAACATCATCCGGACCAATCCGATAGTTGCTGCGCAGAAAGCCGATGCCTTCGTTCATTATTTCCAGCACACCACCGCTCATCTCAAGACCTTCAGCATCAGCCAGGTTTTGAGCGATTTTTACCACCAGACCGTCTCGCTTTAGCCGTTTATAATTTTCGATATTCAGGTCTTTAGCGATTTTTTGCAGCTGTTTAGTAGTTTGTTTTTCAAGCTCAATTATTTCCATGTTCTAATCTCTTTCTCAAATCCATTCGCGGGAAAGCCCACCCTTGTTCGCAGCTTTACGCTCGTATGGCAAGATATTGAAATCTTATTTCGTCCATAGTGTAAAAGGTGACAGAATATTAGGGAAAACCCCAGGAGGATTAATATTTAAAGCCAGTGATATAGTAATTATTATATCATTTTTGTCGATGAGTGCAAGTGTATAACGATGTAGTCTTTTAGTCGAAATGAATGTCAAAAAAAACAATTGAAGAAAACAGAGAGATCTTTCACTCTCTGTTTTCATCTTAGTCCTATCTATATGATTACGGTCTGTTGATCACAGGTAGGTATTGGTATTCAGCAATATTGTAAAGATTGAAGTCAAGCTTGCCAACGTCATCCTTCTTGGTTGCGGAAGTACCGATACTGAACCAGCCATACCAAACTTTATCTACTGCGAATGAGGAACCCAGATTCCAGTCGACAGTCAGGTCAAATGGGTTCAGTGCCGGCACCGAGGCAGGTCCGGTGATGGTGTAATTGGTGCTGGGGGTCTTCGCTACAAAGCCGTATGCCAGTTTGATTGGGTCTACTGCTCCCGGTTCGGAACTTTCCCAGTTCTGGACAAGGATCCAGCAAGCCCCTGTTTGTGTTGGGAAAGATGGTTGGAAAATATTTAGATACTCCATCGGACCAGGTTCAGTCGAAGATGCTCTTTCAAGCAACTTGTGGGGAGTACTGCCGATGCCGACAAAGACGTCAAGGTCATTTGCAGTTGTCTCCAGGATCTCAACCACCATACGCTGCGAACCAGCTGGGCAGGTTGTCTTCTCGACCCAGACTTTGTCCTGATTGTCATACGGATCTGTATTGGTAGGGTCCTGTGCCAGTTCAAAAGATTTAACTGTTGCTGGAGTCAAACCGTAGCGGACATTCGATAAGGCGGTGATGGCTTCAGCATTGTATTGATCTTCAAAAATGTATTGACCGCTGGCAGTGTCGATATCGAGTTGTAGTTCCTTCGGCAAAGTAGAGCCGGACATGGCTGCTTTTGCTGCCAGGGTAAAGGCTGTGGGACTGATCGGCTTGCCAGATGCAAAGGTGTCCATCGTCTGGAATGCGATGCGACCAAATTGCCATGCTCCACCGGAGAGGAGGCTCGGTTTCGCTTCAACGGTGATCACCTGAGTGCCGCCAGCCGGAATGGTGAAGACAACTGGGGTAACGGTAATATCAATTCCATCGGTTTTATCAACCACGACGGTGTAATCAGTAGAGACACCCGCTACATTCTTTACAGTACGGGTGAACGTGCAGCCGCCCAAACAATTGCTGTTTTGGTAGGAGGGGATGTTCAGGGTGCGGATATCCCCACCAGTGGCAGGGTTGGCAGCTTTGTAGTTGGCATAAGTCTCTTCCATCACCAAACCAGCCAGGGCTGCTTTGCTCATGTCGATACGACCGTTTCCATAGATAAATGGTGTCACAGGAGAAAGGTCATAATCAACCGAAGTGCCAGCCAATGCGGTCATGATGATCGCCGAGCGGATGGCAGCCGGGGTCCAGGTCGGAAACTCTGAGCGCATCACCGCTGTAGAACCAGCTACATGCGGGCCAGCCATTGATGTACCAGACATCAGGTCGACTTCACCCGGTCCTGCGTACGCAGCCAGGATGTTGGTACCAGGAGCAACCAAGTCAGGTTCGAGCATCTCAAAGTTCGTAATTGGACCGCGCGAGCTGGAATCGGCAATAATATCTCCCCATGAGGGACGTGTGCCAGACGAAAGGGTCTTATTGATATTAACTGTCATCGGGGAGCCGGCTACAGCTTCCATTTCCAAACCATCTTCGAGGGAGATCATGGCGCCCGGGATCGTTACGGAACCCGTATCAGTGCCCATGATGATCGGTGCACCAGGAGCATTATTGTAGACTAATGCAAAGAGAGCACCTGCATCCTGCATGTTTTGAAGTTTGATCTTGAAGGTACAATCACCGCGCTGAACAATACCGACCTTACCGGTCAAGGAACCAGCCGGCCAGGCACTACAACCGAGTTTATTAGCGTATGCGTTGCCCCAGACCAGGTCTTTTCCTACCAGGTCGACACCCAAAGCAGGTGCGAGATCAGCACTGGCCAGGATAGCGATTGAATCGAGTGCATCTGTGCTCGGATTAATTAGCACAGGATAACCAAAGATTCGTCCATGCTGAGTGTTTCCAACCACCAATGCCCACGGGGGAAGTTTGTAGATAGTGGAATCACTTGGTCCTGAGTTACCGGCAGAAGTAGCAGTCGAAATGCCAACTTTGAAAGCTTCGAGGAAAGCAACTTCGGTGCTGTCGATCCATGGACTGCGTGCAGGACCGCTTGTAGGCCCGATTGAGAAGTTCAATGAATCAACTCCGTCAGCAATTGCCTGGTTGACTGCCGCGGTGGAAGCACTGGTTGCACAACCGGCACCGGGAACACAGACTTTGTAAGCAATGATCTGGGCATTTGGTGCCATACCAGAAATAATGACCTGTGCGCCACCATAGGTTACCTGGATGCGATTACCAGCAGCAGTGCTGGCAGTATGAGAACCGTGATCTTCCTGGTCATGCCCATCACCACCACCAGTCATGTCATAAACACCGAGCAGTTTGTTGTTACAGGTGTGCGTTGAAGGGGACGAGGCACAAAGGCCCTTATAAACACCATCTCCATAAGGATTGGTGTAAACGTATGGATCCAATGGAGTCGTTTGAGCAAAGCTGGGGTGGCTCAGGTTGATACCTGTATCAAGAATGCCAACGATTGTACCAGCGCCCTTGGAACCGGTACCGTCAGGAACAGCAGTGCCATCCCAAACCTGGTCGACACCGATGAATTCCGGGCTGACATCTGTGTCGATCTGATAAATTTCATCCACATAGATCTCGTACACTTCGGGAAGCTGGCGCAGCAGCGCTGCTTCTTCTGCGTTCATACGAGCAGAAAATCCATTGAGAACATAATCGTAGCGATAGAGCACTTCCAGATCACGGCCCAACAGCGTTTCTGCTTCAGCAATGAAGGCATCTAACTGTGTGTTGATGTGTGCCAGGTAGGCGACCGCCTCGGGGGAATCTACATCAAGTTTGCCAGATTCATCACGCGGTGCAGCAGCAAAAATTGCGTTCCCGCCATCGTAGGCAGCCAGGGAAGGCTCAGCTAATTGGATTGTAAAGCTCTCTGCGGCTTTAGCCATTTCCAGCCATTCCTGCTCCTCAGCAGAAATTACAGGACCATCAGTGGGAGGGAGCACGCGTTCAGGCGTGGCAGCAGCCACCGGACTCACCACCAAGGCGGCGAGCACAAGAAAACATACTATCTTGGTTAAAACTTTCTGCATATTTGAGTCTCCTTTGGGAATATCGGTTTGGCGAGCATCAAAGCTCGATGAACGAAGTGGAATCGAATTCCACAGGGAAAGATCATGATCCTGTTGTAACTAAGATCGGTGCCCATTGAATCAATTCCTAACATCAACGATTGTTGTTAATGAACTTTTCCTCAATGTATCTGCGGGTAGTTTTATTCGTGGCTTCCTTGAATTCGCAAGTAGATAACGAAAAAAAGATAGCCAATAATGTCTAGGGTGAATCCATTATAACAAATTATGCGGCAAAATCTTAGTGAGAATGTGAGCATTGGATACTACATGGCAACACAATTGACTTAGGCCTGGTCTTGGAAATCGATCTTCCACTATCCGTAATAACTATTTGTTCGGTAGAAAACAAAAAAAATCCACCCTAATAAGTTGGGGTGGATAAATCGGGGCGGGTTTAGGACCCGCCCCAGATTTCCTAAAGGTTTGCTACTTAGTGATGAACGGCAGGTAAGTATTCAAACCGCCCACCTCAATCGTCACAGTAGCCCAGTCAGTGTAACTGCCCTGGATACCAGGCAGGCTCACCAGGTAATACTCAAATGTATCGGTTCCAAAGAAACCGGCATCAGGTGTATAGGTGAAGGAGCCGTCCTGATTCAAGACCAAAGTGCCATGTTGGGGCTGAGTCTTAACATCAGCAAGCATCGTGTCCGCAGGGTTGCCAGGCATATCGTTTCCGAGCACACCAGGTGCAGCCACTACCAGCTCAGTCTCAAAGGCAGTGCTGTAGGAATCATCCACAGCCACGGTACCGATATGGAAGATCGCTTCATTGGTCTCTTCAACCACGGTATTAAGGGCGTCATTATCGTGGCTGGCAGTGTTCACCACATCCACATCCATGGCGTCTGTTACGACTGTGGCGTCAAAACGAATTATGATTGGATCAGCGCCAGTCGGTGCATAGTCAAAACAAACTACCAGGTCATTTGTTGGAGTGGGACCGTCATATTGATAGGTGGCGCCTACAGTACCATCGCCGTTTTCAAGTCCGATCACATTATAACCCGACCAGTCACCAACGACATTATCGTATGCGAACATGATATCCGGACCTGTTGGGGCGGGGTCGGCATCTGTCCAGGCGAAGAATTCGAGGTCCATCGTGGTAGCTGGATCACCATAGAGGATGACATCATCATATTCAACAATCCAAGCTACACCCCCACCTAATGTGGCAGCAGACACACCCTTATTGAGGGTAGCGTCATAAATGATTTCCATGTCAGTCATAAAGGCAGACATAACATCATTCGGAGCCAGTGGGTTGGGGAATTGCTGTGTTTCCCAAGCCCAATAATTATCATTGGTGTAGGTTCCGTTCATATAAGCATGGCCATCATCTACGAAGATCGGTGGTTCAGAAGTTATTCCACCGAACCAGGACATATCTAATCCTATACCACTATATTGCCAGACTGCCCCATCGCCAGAAATGCCAGAGTTAGGTTTGATTCCAAAATCCTGAAGATTGAGGTAATTACCATCACCCATAGGCATTCCACAATAAGGATCCGTCAGGTTATCTGAAATCAGATAGTTGTTCACAACCGGCGGAACAACACCAGTCCAGGAGACTGTGCGGGTAGCAGCATCGTAAGCAGCTGGTGTGGTTGAATTAACTACTTCCAGGCTGCCTTCGACATATTCCACCTCTACAGGCAAGACGTCTTCGATTGTGTAAGTTAGGCCTGTATCGCCATAGTTGGGGTTAAGTTGGATTTCGTAGGTAACCACATCACCCTTGCGGGCTGAGGTTGTATTAACAGATTTTTCAACATCATCACCAGTACGATAGAGGTTGAACTCGGTCGTCGAGATGGGATCGGTAGCTTCCGGTGAAGCCAAAATACTGAACATACCGTACCAGGCTGAAGGAGAGGGCATATTGGGGATGTCCCAGCTGATGGTGACATCATAGGGTTCAAGAGCTGCGACACTCGCAGGACCTGTAACGTCCCAGTTGCCTGCATCTTCAGGATAGATTACAGCTTCGGTATATTTGATCATATCACCGGCAGGAGCACCCTCCCAGTTTTGAACCAGTACCCAAAGAGGTAGACCAGCAGGGATGCCAGTAATGGAAATGTATTCCAGTGCAGTCGCGGTTGCGGATTGGGCAACCAGCATATTAGGGTCAGGCACAGGACCAACACCAAAGAACATATCCAGGTCGCCAGCGGTGGTCTCCAAAATTTCCATCACCAGACGGTCAGCATCTTCGGTCAGAGTAAATGTCTTCCACCAAACCTGTGAGAGGTCATCAAACGGATCGCTGTTGGTGGCATCAGGTACAAGTGTGAAAACTTCATCGGCTCCTGGAACCAAACCTGATTTCACAGCAGTGAATTCAGTAATTGCTTTAGAATGCACATCGGTCACAACGGTGGCACCCTGGTCGCGAAGGGTTTCTGCCTCCACAAATTCAGGCATGTCACTGGGGAAGGGACGAACAGCGAAGGGAATCGCCACATTGCTGACAGCCTCTCCTGTTGACCAGGTATCGTCAGTGGTGAAGCCGATGCGCCCAAAGACCCATACTTCAGCTTCAGCTAAGTCACTATCAATTGTGACAGTAATTGTCTGAGTAGCACCAGGTTGAATAGTGAATTCGATTGGCTGTACGTCGACTAACAGATTTTCATCGGCAGTCAAATCGAGAGTGTAAGTAACAGCAACATCAGCCACACTGGTGAAAGTGCGCTCGAAACTGCAGATGCCCACACAGAAAGTATTCTGATAAGAAGGAATATTCAGGTTTCGAACATCACCGCCAGTTGCAGGATCAGCAGCAACAAAACCGTCATAAGTTTCTTCCATCACCAGACCAGTAAGAGCAGCCTTGCTCATATCCAGGCGGCCATTGCCATAGTCAAAGGCATCCACAGGACCAAAATTGTAGTCCTTGGTAGTGCCAGCCAGCGCAGTCATCATTAGTGCAGATTTTCGCTCAGCGGGCGACCAGTTGGGGAACAGATCGGTCATCAATGCGAGGGAACCAGCCGCATGTGGGCTTGCCATTGAAGTACCGGACATCAGGCCATATTCAGTGTCAGGCCCCTGTGAGTCGTAAGCTGCCAGCACGTTTGTGCCTGGAGCAACGATTTCGGGGACCAGCACATCTGCCAGGGTAAATGGGCCACGGGAACTGCTCTGATTGAGCACATCGCCCCACTCGGGTTCGTTTTGAGAGCTGTAGTCAGCTAACAATGTGACTGTCATGCCAGCTTCAGCTAACGCAACCATCGCATCACCATCAGTTTTGGAAACCATAACAGCCGGAATGACCACTTCGGTCGGATCACTTAAGCCCATCACAATCGGAGCACCTGGGGCGTTATTGCGTACGACAACTGCCAAAGCGCCAGCGTTTTGGGCATTGGTGATTTTTGCATCAAAGGTACAACCACCGCGCGTCAACAAAGCGACAGAATTTGCGAAATAGTTGGTAGGGAATGCAACACAGCCCTGATCATTGGCATCATTACCGCCCCATATAAATGGAACATCGGTCAGGTCTGCAAGCAGCTTTGGACCACCATCGGGCAAACCGACCGCACTGTATTCCGTGGCATCTCCGGGGTTGACGATAACTGGATTGCCAAAAATACGGCCATGGTTGGTATTTCCAACGATCAAAGTCCAGGGAGCGGCTTTATAGGTAGTAGAAACGCCATTTCCGGAGTTACCTGCAGAGGTTGCGGTTATGATTCCTGCATCAACTGCTTCCAAAAAGGCTACCTCAGCCGCGCTTACATATGGACTTTGACCAGGACCACTACTGGGACCGATCGAATAGTTTAATACGTCAACGCTATCAGCGATTGCCTGCCCGACAGCAGAAACAGTCCCTGAATAGGCACAACCATCAGCATCACAAACATCGTAAGCGATAATGTTGGCATGAGGTGCCATACCGGAAATAGTGACCGGTGCACCAGAAAAGTCGAATTCGACTACATTTCCAGCGGTTGTTGAAGCCGTATGGCTGCCATGATCTTCGGAATCTTCTCCCATAATAGGCTCGGTCGTATAAGCGTAGA
>ENA-UOOK01000043-UOOK01000043.1-fermentation-metagenome-genome-assembly--contig:-NODE-43-length-122184-cov-13.722638_pt1 | contig 122184 bp, 107 predicted proteins | sample MGYA00245777_ERZ724023 | MGnify/ENA primary metagenome ERZ724023 (study PRJEB28704, sample SAMN03018312) | fermentation metagenome | biome: anthropogenic terrestrial biome; feature: soil... | reverse complement strand
CGCCCTCACCGACGGAGACGACGCGCACGACGTCGCCGTACTTCTCGCCAAACAGCGCGACCGCGCCGGCCGCCTTCGCCTCCTCAAGGCCCATCTCACAGGTCACGACCGGCTTCGCGGCAAAGATCTCGGCGTTCACAAGTCCCTCGACACGGGCAAGCTGGTCGGAGGTCATGGCCTCGAAGTGCGTGAAATCGAAGCGCAGCCTATCGGGAGCCACCAGTGACCCTGCCTGGCTCACATGCTCGCCCAAAACCCGCTTCAGCGCCGCGTCGAGCAGGTGCGTCGCCGTGTGGTTACGCCGTATCAGCTCGCGGCGGCCGTGGTCGACAGAAGCAGTCGCGATTGCGCCGACGGCGACCTCTCCGGCAGCCACCTTGCAGACATGGGCGACTATGCCGCCTTCGCGGTGCTTCGTGTCAAGGACGGCAAGCGAGAAGCCAAGGCCCTCGATGGTACCCGTGTCGCCTAACTGGCCGCCCATCTCGCCGTAGAATGGCGTTGCCTTGAGCACCACGTCGACCTGCTCGCCCTGCGTGGCCCTCCCGACCTGCTTTCCGTCTCTCACGAGCGCGACGATCTCGGCGCCACGCAAAACGTCCTGGTCATAGCCGACGAAGTCTGTCTCCGGAAGCTTGTCGGAAAGGGCGACCCAGACGTTGGCCGCTTGGGACCATGCGTCGCGGTTGGCCGCCGCGCGGGCACGGGCCTTCTGCTTGTCCATCTCGGCAGTGAAGGCGTCCATGTCAACCTTCACCCCTGATGCTGCGCAGATCTCACGTGTGAGGTCGATCGGGAAGCCGTAGGTGTCGTGCAGGCGGAATGCGACCACGCCGGAAAGCGTCTGGCCTACGGAGAGCTTGGAGAGCTCGGTGGCCAGGCTTTGCTCGCCCGCCTCGAGGGTCTCTGAGAAGTGCGCTTCCTCAGCAGTGACGATGCCGTCTATCAGCGCCTGGTTCTCGACAAGCTCCGGATAGACATCACCGAGCAGGCGGGCGACCTCATGGGTGTAGGAGCTGAGGAACCCCCCTTGGATGCCCAGGAGGCGACCATGGTAGACCGCACGGCGAAGCAGGCGGCGCAGCACATAGCCGCGCCCATCATTGGACGGCAGGATGCCGTCACCGATCATGAAGGCGACAGCCCGGCTGTGGTCGGCCACGATGCGCAGGCTGCTGTCGACTGCGGCATCTCCACTCTCGTAGCTCTTGCCTGAGAGCCTCTCCCCCACGCCGATCAGCGTACGGAGGATGTCACCGCCGTAGTTGGTGTGCTGGTGCTGCATAATCGCGGCTATGCGCTCCAGCCCCATGCCTGTGTCGATGTTCTTGTGCGGCAGGTCAGGCATCGAGCCGTCTGGCTGGCGATCGTATTGGGTGAAGACGAGGTTCCAAAACTCAAGGTAGCGGTCGCCGTCGTCTCCCGGCACAGCTCCTTCGAACGCCGAGCCCTGGTCGTAGTAGATCTCGGAGCACGGGCCGCACGGGCCTGTGGGCCCCGCCGCCCAGAAGTTGTCCTCCGCGCCGAGGCGGCTGATGTGGTCTTCGGCCACGCCGTGACTCTTCCAGAGCTCAGCGCCCTCGTCGTCGTCTGTGTAGACCGTGAAGTAGAGGCGATCGACGGGAAGGCCAAGGTACTTAGGGTTGGTGCAGAACTCGAAGGCCCACGCGATCGCGTCGGACTTCGTGTAGCCGCCAAAGGAGAAGTTGCCGAGCATCTCAAAGAAAGACAGGTGGCGTGCATCACCGATGTTGTCAATGTCGTTGGTGCGCAAGCACTTCTGGCACGAGCAGGCGCCGATCTCCTTCATGGTCTTGGTGCCCTGGTAGTATTCCTTGAATTGGTTCATGCCGGCATTGGCTAGCAGAAGCGACGGATCGTCAGGCACCAGCGAGGACGACGGATAGAGCTTGCAGCCCTTTCCCTCAAAGAAGTGCAGGAAGTCCTCGCGTATCTCAGCGGTGGTCATGGTCTTGTGGTCGGACGTGCTCATGGGGCTGGGCCCTCTCTTCTTGTCTCTGTTCTTCTCTTTACTTGCCTGCGCGCCTCTCTGGGCACAGGCATGCGCTCACAACCGCCACATTATAGACGAGCTGCCCCTTCATACGGCCGCACGGATTTGCGCGCCCAAAAGCGCACACAAGTGCAGCCCCGCGCCATAGGCCACGATCTCCTTGCGCGCAGGGCGCGTTGCGCCATCGCGGCAAGCTGCGACTTACTGCTGCCGCTTGCGCCTGCTGCCGAAAAAGCTGCGAAAGCGCCGCATGAGCCGCTCGGCGGCCGTAGGGTTGTCATTGGGGGTCTTGACGGGATAGGCAAGCAGCGCTTTGGGCGTCTCGAGCAGCGTTGATGCAAAGAAGTTCGCATCGGCGAGCGCATCAGCCGAAGGCACCGGGTCGCCGTGGTCATCTTTGAAAGCCGTCGACTTGAACAGGGCCCCCTCCTCCGAGACGATCTGGCGTCCGGTGTGGGACTCAAAGTAGTAGACGAAGATGGCCCTCAGCGCCGCAGTAAGGGGAATCGCGAGAGCCATGCCGAGCACCCCGCCAAGAGCGTCGCCAACAATGAGGCCCACCAGCGACAAGATGGGGTGCACCTTCACTGCGGACTGCATGACAAGCGGGGAGACGACGTTGTCGGTGACGTTTTGGGCCACGAAGGAGACGGCAAGCGACTCCAAAGCAAGCCACGGACTCACAAAGAGGGCAAGGCCCGCCGAGAAGAATGCCGCCACCCATGGGCCGATAACCGGGACGAAGTGAAAGATCCCGACCGTAATGCCCATTAAGGCCGCATAGGGATGTCCGATCAGCGAAAACCCAAAGAAGGACAGCAGCCCTCCAACTGTCGAGGTGGTCACGATGCCCCGCATGTAGCCGCCCATCGAGCGACTGAGGATGGCAAGCAGCATGATCGTGTCGGTCTCGTGCTTGGGGCCAGATGCCACCACGAGCTCATGGACGATCCGGGGGTAGTCCTTGGCAAACCAATATGCCAGCACCAGGCCCAAGAAAAATGTCACGAAGTTGTTGATCATGGTCGTGAGATTGCTCAAGAAGACGTTGGAGAGCTTGTCGGCCTCCTGCGAGGCGAACTTGTTGCCCATCGCCGAGAGAGCGTCCATGACCTGCGACATCATCGCCTCGACGTCTTTGCTCTGGGAGCTGCCGTAGCGGGCCCAGAAATCGTCGGCGACACCTCTGATCTGCTCGAAGTAGGTAGGGACATGTTGCAGGAGCACCATCATCTGCCGGAGGAACTCCCCGCCGAGCAGCACGACGACCGCAGTGAGGACTGCGAGCACGATGAGCAGCGCGATGAAGGCGCCCAAGGCGCGCGGCACCTTGTGACGCGCGAGGAAGTTGGTGATGGGGCTGCAGATGAAGCCCAGAATCACGCCTGTGAGGAGAAGTTCGACTGCAGGCCCAACCATGTACAGCACACGCACGGCGATGACGAAGACCAGACAGCAGCCGATGATTGCCCCGGCATACAGGCAGATGCGCTTTGCACGCCTTTCGGCTGTCCTGCTCTTTTCGGCGTCATCTAAGTCCTTGGCCATCACTGACCTTTCTTGTTGATGAGGCCTTCGGGGTCGATTTTCTCCTGCACGCGCTGCAGCGTCCGACGCAAAAGGCGAGAGACCTGCACCTGTGAGATGCCGAGGCGCTTGGCTATTTCGACTTGCGTCATGCCCTCCAAGAAGCGCATGCGAATGATCTCCTGCTCACGCGGGGAGAAGTCAGCGATTGCCTCCTCGAGGAGCATGCGATCGTCGGAGGCCGCGAGGTCTTGGTCGATAGAAGCATAGTGGTCGATCACAGACGGCGCCTCGTCATCGTCGCCTTGGCCGCCGCCTTCAAGCGGCACAGAGCTGTAGGCGCTCGACGACTCCATGGCCTCAAGCACCTCGTCCACCGAGGCGCCAAGCTCATGGGCGATCTCCTCTACCGAAGGGGACCTTTGCAGCTCGCGCGTCAGTTCGTCGTTGGCCTGGTTGATCTTTTGCGAGAGCTCCTGTAGGCGGCGCGGGACACGCACGGACCAGCCCTTGTCACGGAAATGGCGCTTGATCTCGCCCATGATGGTGGGCGTGGCATAGGTCGTGAACTCGAGCCCGCGCGAGGGGTCGAAGCGGTCGATGGCCTTGATCAGCCCGATGGTTCCCACCTGGATGAGGTCCTCGAGGGGCTCTCCCCTGTTTTTGAACTTCGATGCAAGAAACCGCACGAGGTTTAGGTGGTTCATGATCAGCTGCTGGCGAGCGTCTTCATCGCCCTCCTCCTTGTAGAGGCGGAATAGCTCGCGAGTGCGATCCTTGTCCCAGACAGCCTTGCCGCGCGCACGGTCGCGCGCACGAGCACGCCGACGCTCGGAGCGAGCCCTCTCCTCCGGGTCAGACAGCGACGAGAGAGTGCCAGCCACCTTGTGCGGCAAATCTTCTGGTCTGATGGTGCTACTCGACATTTCCAGCCTTCTTGAGCAGGTGCAGTGTGGGGACTCCGGCACGTTCAGCCACTTCAAACTCATCGCAGATCGCCGACAGCAAAAGCTTCACGAGCTCGAGCTGCTCGCTTTGCTGCTCTTCGACGGCAGGGGCCACATCCTCTCCTAAGGAGAAGTCCATCGTGACGCTCTCGTCTTCAAGCAGGAAGTTCACGTCACAACGCTCAGGGGATGTGGAGCAGGCGTATACGAAGCCCTCCTCCGCGGCCATGCGCACATCTTCGACGTCATCTACAGAAAGCTTGTCAGAAACAGCAAGGGTGGCTGCGAGCATACGTACGGATCTTGCATATTCTGCCTTGGCAGGCACGCTCAGCCTGACACTTTCAACCGCCATCTAGGAAGCCCCCTATTCGCTGCTTTTCTCAGAATCGGCCGCGACGCTGGCAGGCTGCTGGCCGCTGGCCGTCGCGTCCTCAGCCTCAGAGCTGGCCGAACCATACGTCACATAGGCGCGCTGGGAACCAACAGAGGAAGGCTGCAGGGATACGGCGTCTTTCTCATGCTCTTCCGTCAGATGTGCACCCTCGGCTCCGTGTGCGCCGTCTTCCAGGCGGGCCTTCTGCTTGCCGGCAAGGGCAGCAGGCTTGTGCCCCGCTGGATGCCCTGTGATCTTTGACACAAGGCCAGACACGCCGTCAACGGCGGCCGTGGCCACATTGCTCGCAGCCGTGCTGGCGCTCGCCGCGACGCCTGACACGTCGGATACGTCATCGAGAATGTCGCCAACCTTGGCAAGGTCGATCGTAGCGGCGTCAATGGCCGTCTGGGCCTTGCCAACCAGCTCGGGCACCTGCTTGACCGACGGCTGCAGGTCATCGACAACACCGTCCATCTTGGAGATGACCGGCTGCAGCTGCTCGATCGTCTCGTTGGCAGAGCGCGTGACCTCCTCCAAGGAAGCGCGCGTTTTCTTGAACGTGAGAGCAAGCTCCACGACGGCCCACACGGCCACGACGACGAGAACTATCAACGCGATGTGAAGAGGATCCATCAAGACCTCCACTCAGAATTGCAATGCGGACATATACATGTAAGCGTGGACATTTTACCCCTCTTGCCCCTCTTCGCCAGGGGCGTCTTCTGCACGATCGGCCGCAGTGGCCTCGACACGCCACGCCTCCCAGCCACGCGGGCTCGGATGGAAGAAGTCCCTCCTCTTCAAGCCGTCAGGCAGGTACTGCTGATCCACCCAGCCGGACGGGTAGTCATGCGGGTACCGATACTCGCCATAGGAGTTCGAGCCCGGCCTGTGGCGGTCGCGCAGATAGCTAGGCACTTCGCGGCGAGGGCCGCGGCGCACCTCGGCCAGCGCGGCATCGATGCCTGCCTCAGCCGCGTTGGACTTGGGAGCCAGCGCATTGTAGATGGCGGCCTGCGCAAGGTTGATGCGGCACTCCGGATACCCTATGACCTCAGCCGCCTTAAAGGCGGCCTCGGCGACGAGCAGCGCTTCGGGGTCGGCGTTGCCGATGTCTTCGGAAGCGCAGATCATGATGCGGCGCGCGATGAACTTCGGGTCCTCACCGGCATCGATCATGCGGGCAAGCCAGTACAAGGCGGCGTCCGGGTCGCTTCCGCGCATCGACTTGATGAAGGCCGAGATTATGTCGTAGTGCATGTCGCCTGCCTTGTCATACGGCTGGCTATGGCGGGGGTTTGCGTCCAAGACGTGCTCGAGCGTGATGGTGCGGGGGGCATCGCGCGTACCGGGATCGCTCATCTGGCTCGCGAGCTCGAGGGTCGTCAGGGCCGCACGCGCGTCTCCACCGGCAAGCGTCACGATCTCCTGCAAGGCGTCATCGGACAGCACATAGGCCCCCTTGAGGCCGAAGTCGCTGGCGAGGGCCCGCTTGACAATGCAGCGGATGTCCGCATCGGCAAGCGGATGAAGCTCTACGACGCGCGAGCGACTGATCAAGGCAGAGTTAACCTCAAAATAGGGATTTTCGGTCGTAGCGCCGACGAGAATCACCGTGCGGTCCTCGACTGCGTGGAGCAAGGCATCTTGCTGCGTGCGATTGAAGCGATGGATCTCGTCGACGAAAAGGATCGTCCTTTGGCCGCGCGCAAGCAGGCGGCTCGACGCGGCGTCAATCTCGCGCCTCAGATCTTTGACCGTGCCGGTGATGGCAGAGACCTCGACGAACTCCGCATGAGTCGTGTTGGCGATGATGCACGCCAGAGTCGTTTTTCCCGTTCCTGCAGGACCGTAAAGCAGCACGGAGGACAGCGCGTCGCGTTTGATCGCGCGTCGCAGCCACGATCCCTCCCCCACGGCATCGTCCTGCCCGACGTAGTCTGCCAGCGTCTGGGGCCGCATCCTCACGGCTAGAGGAGCGTTGAGGTTGCGCTTGTAGCGCTCCATATCAGAAAATAATGTGTCCATGGCAGCCATGGTAGCGCATGGCGGGGTGTTTATCCGTACGGCACAAAGCCGTCAATAACAATGTGGATAACTATCCCGTCGAGCAAGCTCAGCTTGATGAGATGCGCGCGGCCGAGCACGACTGTGACGCGTACGTGAAGAAGATCATGGTGGAGCTCGCAGACTCCTTTATCACGCCCTTCGACCGCGAGGATATCGCCGCGCTGGCGCACAATCTTGATGACATTGTCGACGCGCTGATCGGCGGCCTCATCGGGGCCACGATTGTCTTCACAGGACGCAGCTTAGCCGTCCAGTGGGACGGCCTGGTGGACAAAGTCGTGATCCCCCTGTTCACCTCTCCCCTCATCGGCATGGCGCTCGGCGCGCCAGTCTCGACGACGCAAATGATTATGACCTCGATCATGGGCGCCGACAGCGCGCGCAACGCGCGAGAGGTGCGCTGGGGCACCGCTCGCTTGCGTCGCTCACGCAGCAAGCGTCATCGCAAGCGCAACCAGGGCAATGAGGACGCCGACCAGGCTCTCCCCTCCAAGTATGCCGGAGGCCACGGCCTGCGTCCGCGCCTCCTTCGCCGCAACGGCAGCTGCGGCGTCCGCTTTGTGCCGCCGCTTGAGGAACAAGCTCACAGCAGCACCGAGCACGGCTCCCGAGGACAGATAAAACGGCAGGTACACACCGAGGCCCAGGGTCATAACGGGAAGTCCTGCCAGCGCCATGACGCATCCCGCTACAAGGCCGACGACAAAGGCAGGGATATGGGGTATGCCGCCTGCCATGGCGGCGACGTTTGTCGCCTGCACCGAGACGAACAGGCCGTTGGGCCCGAATGCCTGGGATCCGTAGACCTCATGCATGCCGATGATCAGAAATGAGGCAACGACAGCCCCCACAACAGAGCCGACGACCATGCCCCAGAACTGGTCGCGGGGATCCGTCTCAAGGCTGTCGCCTGCCTTGAGATCGTTCATCACGTCGCCGCCCACGCCACAGGCCACGGCGACGACGGTCGCCACTAGAAAGAGGCTCGTCGTCGAGATTTGCCTGAAGAGGACCTGCACGAGGATCAGCACCAAAATGCCGAATATCTCCATCGGGTCGATGCCGGTCGAGCCGACGAGCCAGGCCGCCAGGTAGACGCAAAACCACGCGCACAGCGTCACGAGCACGCCGGCGAGAAGGCCCCAGCCGAGCGCAAAGGACAGGAAGCAGGCCACAGCGGCCGAGACGATCCCGATCACAGCGCGGGGGCAAGAGATGCGGCGAGAGCGCTCGTCTTCAGCCGGGCGGTTGGCCTTTCGCTCACGCGCGTGCGCGGCACGCATGCTCGCGACGATCATGCCTGCCCCGCAGCCGAGCATGAGGCCGAGGCCGAGGCTGACGCGCATGTCAGCGGCCTCAGAAAGACCGACAAGGCTGAGGGCGGGCAGGCCGAACGCGATGCCAAAGTGGCCGATGAGCGCGCCGAGGAACCACACGAGCGCCGGCACGACGCCGACCATGAAGCCCACGGCGATCGTCATCGGCGAGTTGTAGATGCCAAAGGAGGCAATGCCCGGGATCGCCGTAATCGCAAACAGGATCTGCGGGAAAAGGCCTGCGACATCGCGAAGCGCGGCATAGGCGGCGGCGAAGCCCATCCCCCCGAAAAGCGCCGGCGCGTCAGCGGCGGCGGTATCCCCGACAGCGCGAATGGTGTCTGCGGCAGATGTGCCTATCGGAAACGCAAGACGCTTCTCACGTATAAAGTATGGTTGCAAGGCAGCGCAGGCTATGAGACCCAAAACCGTGCCGCCAAGGGTGGCAAAGAGCACCTGCGAAACGCTGAGGTCCTCCCCCAGGCCCAAGATCCAAAGGGCGGGGACCGTAAATGCGACGCCTCCTGCCACCATCGACCCTGCACTCATCGCGGCGTGCGTGACGTTGGCCTCATGCAGGTTGTGCGAACCTAGTACACGCAAAAAAAGCACGCTCACAATCGCGGCGAAGGCTATCGGCCATGGCAGCATGCCCATGCGCAACGCGATAAAAAGCGAACTGGCTGTCAGGATCGCCGACCCGACAGCTCCCAACACGATCGAGCGAGCGGTAAGTGCACGCTTTTGTCGTTGACGTACCGTAGCCTCAGCCATACCCTGCATCCCCTCTGCCAAACCAAACTGTCGAGACGCAAGGCTAATCATATATCTGCAATTTTTGCACGCCAGTCAAAGGGCAGTAACAAAGACGTAAGCCAAGCCGCAAAGAGCTCATAACTATCTACGGGCGGACGCCCTCGAAGTATGTCCGCTTGGGAAAGAGGGCTGCCGCCTCAGGAAAGAGGGCCTCGCAGGTCGCGATGAAGTAATCATCTGTCATCGAGGAGATGAAGTCCACAACGGTCAGGTCGAGGTCGTCCTCCCACTGGTATGTGTGGCCATAAGGAGCGAGATGCCGGTTGATCGGCTTAATGTGCTGCGCAAAGATCGCCGAGCTCTCGTCGCCTGCCTTGAGCGCCTCAAGCTCGTGGTCGTACAGGAGCCCGAAGAACCCCTTGACCGGGCCGACGAAGTCGCCTTCAACCTCGCGTGTGCCATAGATCTTCTCATAGTTCTCCCGCTTGGCACGCCTGAGCTCAACAAAGCCCTCTTTACTCATCTCGATGTGATCCTTGCCGAAGCTGTGCTCGACCACGTCGGCTACAAAGGCGGACAGGGCCCATGCGTTGTATGCCCCTCCCAAACCGTCATCGAACGTGTCTTCGTTGGCGAGGCCCGCGCGAATCGCGTCTTGGCGGTCCTTGCCCACATAGGCGATCATGTCTGAGATGCGCATCACACAGCCCTCAAGCGTCATCGGCCGCAGCTGCCCGATAGCCTGGTCGCCGCTCTCCCAGCAACTCTGCACGACGCGGTCGAACGTATCAAAAGAAGACAGGCCACTCGTCTCGAAGACCTGCTGCGCGAACTCGCCGTTATGGCAGATTACCCCATCGAGCGTCTGTAGCGTGAGGTTACGGCCACCCAGAACGTCGAGCACACGCACGCTTTGGACGTTGTGGAAAAACCAACGGCCCGTGTGCTGATGGAAGACCGCGTTCAAAAAGCGCTCGCCGGCATGGCCGAAGGGCGTATGCCCTATGTCATGACCGAGAGCGATCGCCTCGATAAGGTCTTGGTTGAGCCCAATTCCGCGGCCGATGTCACGCGCGACACGGCAGACCAGCTGTTCGTGGAGGCCCCGGCGGGCAAGGTCGTCGTCGGAGCGAAACGAGAACACCTGCGTCTTGCCCGCAAGGCGGTTATAGGCTCCCATGTGAATAATCTTCTCCACATCGCGCACGAACGCCGGCCGCAGCACGGTGTCGCGGTCACGGTCAGAGATATCGCGCCTGATTGCAGACGCGTCATGGCAGGCAAACGGAGAGAGCTTTCCTGTCGCACGCAACTCCTTCACCTTCGCGAGCGTCTCTTCCGAAAGTCTCCCTGTCAGGTCGGGAGCAAGAGGGTTGACGCGAACCCCTTGGATCGTCTGTGGCATGCTTCCTCCTCGCTTGAAGCTCAAGGCCCCAGTTATCAGGACAGAGTATAGAAGCTAAACGCAGCTCATGCACTCAGGATCTGCTGGAAGATCCTTCAGCTGCCGCACGCACCGGCGCATAGGCGCAAATCAGCTCGTCCAGTCCCATTCGCGCATTGGCCGGGCTCGTCGACGGCAAGCCTACACAAGGAATACCACAGACAGGCTCAATCAGACGTCGATAAAGCCTTGTAGCAGTGGTCCCAGTACAAAAAATATGCTTGATAGGCGCATGGTCAAGCACACGAGACAGGTCATTCGGTACCGGATCCCGAATCGACGCGTCGGAGGCGCCCGCTATGCGGCAGCTTGCGAGCACGTCGTCAAGGGCGATATGGTGGCGATAGCACAGGTCTCGGCGAGCCTCGATGGTCGTGGGAACTTCCTCTTCCCACAGCGCGGCGAGCACGCGCCAGAAGCGGTTGTGCGGATTACCATAGTGAAAGCCCGCCTCACGCGAGCGTGGGGACGGCATGGTGCCCAGCAGCAGCACGCGGCTCTGTCTGTCAAAGACAGGGGTAAGTGGATGCATGACAAGCCTCTCAGGGGCAGACACGTCACTCGCCCTCTCGCACGGGCTCATAGAACTCCCGACCGTCGTCGAGGCGCAGCAAAAGCAGCTTGCCAAAACCATGGCCACCTGCGCAGCCTGCGTCGATATCCCAGCGGTCGGCGATGCCGCCAGTCTGCTTGCAGGCACCGACGCGCACCATCTGGCCGAGGCCGTCCTCGCCCACACCTGATCGATCGGGCCGATCGGCCATATTGTCGAGGAAAGGCGTCGGGGTATGGCCCGCCACGACGATGATGCCCTTGCCATCAGGGCCAACAAGTCCTGTTGGCTGGCCCCAAAAGTCCTCACGAACCCAGATAAGGTCGTCGGAGCTCTGGTCAGCGAGCACCGCCGCTATGCGATCATCATCTTTCGCCTGCTCGTCAAGCGCCACGGCAGGAACCGGCTTCGGCGGCATGATACCGGCGTGCGTCAGCAGGTATAGCCGATCTCCCACGCGCTCAAAGTCAGAGAGCGGCAAGCCGGCAACCCAATCAAGAAGGTCCTTCATCTCATCAGCTTTGAGGGCATCAAGGCCCTTGGCAGTCGTTGCTCCACCGTTAATTGCCCAGTTCACGTAGTTGTCTGGATTTTGTGGGTTGTTGAAGAAGGAAAGCATGAGATCCTCGTGGTTGCCGCGCAGCACCGTCGCGCCATGTTCGGTCAGCTCCCGGCAGAAGCGCATGACACCAACCGGGTCTGGGCCCCGGTCGATCATATCTCCCAACATCACGATGCGGTCGTCATCAGATGGCGACACACGCTCGAAGACCTTCTTGAGCGCACCGGCGTGGCCGTGTACGTCGGAGAAAACGTATGTTGCCATGCACAACCTCCTTCAGACAAGATGGCTCGAGGACTATTGCCGATCAAATGCAAAACTTTTGGCAATGGGTGCCATACAAGCCCTCAGTACAAGCTCTCATAAGCTTAGGTCATATAACGGCTGTTTTGTACCTTAAAAGTCGACCTCAATTAGCTATCATCACTAATAGCATTGTCATCTGAGACATAGTGAGCTTTTCTCCTGCACAGCCGGCATGCCAGCTCAGTTGCACAAAAGGCTTCTGGCCCACAAAAAACAATTAACGACTATTATGAACAAGGGTTAGTGCTCTAATCACCCATTTCTTGATTGGATTTCTACAAACGAGGGTAGCTACATGACCTTACGAGAACTTTTGAAAGTGCTGCACGATCATCTAAAACTTGTAATTGTGCTGCCACTTCTCTGTGCCCTTGTCACCGGCGTAGTGAGCTTCTTACTCCCCAATCAATACACAGCTTTCACCACGATGTATGTACTGGCCAAATCTGACAACACGTCGGCCTCCTCGACGAGCAGTGATCTCTCTGCCAGCCAGATGATCACCAACGATGTGGCCACGCTCATCAAAAGCGATCGCGTTGCTGCCGACACGGCAGAAAATGTGGGACTCTCTAACCTCAACGGCTATTCCATCAAGGTCACAAGCTCAACTACGACACGCATCATCACATTGGAGGTAACCGGCCCGGATCCTCAGAAGGCCGCGGATGTTGCCAACGCAATCGTAGACGTGACAAGTGACATCTCCCAAAGTGTCATGGACGTCCAGAGCATCAATGCGATTGACAGCGCTGCTGCACCAACTACGCCCAGCGGGCCAAAAAGGGCATTGTACGTGCTTGCGGCCCTTTTGGCAGGGCTGTTTGCGGCAATCACCGCCTGCGTGCTCATGGAGACGCTCAACACCAAGGCTCGCTCAAGCGAAGAGGTAGAGGAGCTCCTTGGGGTACCTGTAATCGGCCATATCCCAGCAGTGGGAGGAAAATAAACCTATGACTCTTCGCAAATCTCGTAAAAACGATGCTGATGTCACCGAGCTGAATAATGCCGCAAAGACGCTGCTTGCAAACATTCGCTTCATGGATGTCGATGACCCTATTAAGACTATCGTCATTACAAGTTCCATCCCCAACGAAGGAAAATCCTTTGTTGCCGAAAGACTCAGCGAGGCGATAGCCACTTCAGGGAAGTCTGTCCTTTTGATGGAGGGAGACCTACGTCGCAGGACACTTGCCAACCGTATCGGCGTCCATGTGCGCCATGGCCTTTACAGCGTGCTTGCTGGCAGCGTCTCCCCTTCTGATGCCATTATGTCCACACATACGCCTTATATGTATTTTCTTGACGCCGAACCCAACATCCCGAACCCAAGCGACCTGTTCAACTCTCGGCGCTTTGCCACATTCATGTCTGGGCTCGCCAACAGCTATGACTATGTGATTATCGACACGCCGCCGGTGGGAGCCTTCATCGACGCCGCGGTGCTCAGCCATATGGCTGATGCTACGCTTTTGGTCGTGCGGGAAAACTTCACCAAGCGAGATGAGATAAAGGGCGCCTACGAGCAGCTGCAAAAGGCCGGAGGTAACGTCACAGGCGTCGTGATGAACTATTGTAAGCATCAAAGCAATGAATACTACTATTCTTATTACTACAACGATGCAGACGGAGATAGTGCTCCTTCCTTTGAAGCGTCTGCCGCCGCACATCCCCGTGCTGCACAGGTAACCCCTCGACAAGCGCCAAAGACCACCCATCAACATACTCGCCCACAGCAGGTCTCATCTGTAAGAACGATGGGCTATACGCCAGAGGAAGAGCCTCACAGAAACCCCTATCTCAATAACCGAGCTTAGGATCAAACAGAAGCTATGCGGGACATTCACTGTCATATTCTTCCTGGCGTAGACGACGGAGCTCAAGATCTTAACGAGTCGCTTGCAATGCTTGAGGCTGCCAAACGCGTTGGTGTGACGAGCATCGTAGCCACACCGCATTGTCGCGATCCTTATTTCGATTTTGACGCCATGTGGGCAGCATATAGGGAGCTTGTCACCCATGCAGGAGGATTTCCCATCACGATGGGCTTCGAGGTCAATTGGAACAAGCTCCAGGACCTCGGCGAGGACGAGTGGGCGCCACGACTTGGCATCCAAGGCCCGAGCTTCGCAGGACGCGGCAAGGCAACCTTTTTGCTGGAGCTTTCTGTCGACGCGTCAAGCACGCAATACGGGGCCTACAAGCAGACAATCTTCAACCTCCAGGGAATGGGCTTCAACGTGGTCATCGCCCACCCCGAGCGCTACGTCGCCATTCAGCACCACATCGAGCTTGCACGTGAGCTCAAGAACATGGGTTGCAAGCTCCAAGCTTCAGCCGACTTCGTCAAGGGCGGCCGTCTTGGCCATGCAAAAAAACCGGCAAAGCGCATGTTCAAAGAGGGCCTGTACTCCTACATTGCTAGCGACGCACACTATCCTGAACACTATGAGCTGCTCGCACGGGCTCGCCGCGACTATCATGTGCCCGGGGCGCATGAAAAGACTATATAGTCACCTCTTGCCGTATGGCTTTGTGACATACACAACCGCTTTATTTCAATCGCAGGATTTACCCCTTAGACAAGCTTCTCACTATCTTTACGATAAACGCTACAGACAGTATGAGCCCAGCTACCAATCCAACCTGTGTGGTCAGCGCTTGAAAGTCTAGCAGGTCCATGCCCGCAATAGTTATCTCCTCAGAGGTTGTAGGTACCGTCATCTGAGTTGATCCGGTCAATGCGGACGAGCTTGTCGTTCCCGTTCTTTCGCAGTACACCAAGAGCCGGTAGCTGTGCTGCGGATGAGGATGGCACGTTAGCAACGTAAGCATGTCGCGACCCACTTGGACGCCTATCGCGTCAGCGTCGTCCGGCGTCACGACCTTAAACGAGGTGACCTGGTAGTCGAGTGTGGCCCACGGCGTAGTTACATATACATGGTCTCCAACCTTCAGCCGCTCGATGTAATTGAACATATAGCCATCTTCAAAGCCACGATGAGCAGCAACTACACAGTTAGAGTCCGTCTGGCCCAAGGGCGCGCTCGTCCCATATACGACGGTTGAGCCCTTGGCCATATTCTCAACAGTGGATCCCAGGTACAGCGGCAGGTCCACGTCCATCACTGGTATTTTGATCTCTCCTACTAGGCCGTCAGCCAGCTCCACAGACGGAAAGTCAGGCGCGGACGTATTGAATCCCCATGGATCATTAATACGGGCGGCCTTTCCATCACGGACCTCTTGGTTGTATAGGCTGAGGTATTTCCATGCCGCACCAAGCGCATTTGTCTGCTCGGCGTCAGAGGTATTAGCCTCCTTCAGGTCGTTGATTTTCTGAATCTGCACATTCATCTCAGATTGGGTCTGCCAATTTTTGAGGGACGGCCAGACGAGAAGCACTATCCCCACCAAGAGCAGCGCAAGGATAATCATATCTGTGACAAGACGGCTACGACTTCTAGCCATGGCTCGCTCCTGCTCCTTTGGAATGGTGATCGTCGTCAGAGGAGCTATGGATCATCGGATGCGATCCTCCGCTACCACCTTCTTCGTTATGGCCTTCTGCATCGCCTTTCGTGCCCATCTGTTCCAAATGCCTCGCAGAGCGCTTTTTCATCAGCACGAACAAGGCGACGGCCACGACAACACCTATGCCGATGCCAATGAAGGTGAGCTGCATCAAGGACAAGCCTCCTGCAATAGGCAGCGTGGAGCTTGTCTGGCTGCCGCTTGCTTGCATGTCAAGCCATTCCTGGGGAATCTCGCTACGCTCGGCATGTATCAAAAGGCGATGAGTGTTGATGCCATAAGGTGTGCAGGTGACCAGCGTGACGAGGTCGCGGCCGTCTTGTATGGCAAGGCTATCGGTTTGGTCAGGCAAAACAACCTCTGTAGAGATAACTCGATAGGCGTGATCCTCGCCAAGAACGCGAATGATGAACCAATCCCCCACCTCTAACTCTGTAAGACGATCAAAGATATGGGCGGAGGGAAGTCCCGTGTGACCGGCGAGAACACTGTGGGTAGAGTCTCCGCCGATGGGGAGCGATGTGCTTGGCATGTGGCCGACACCATGGTTCATACCATCTCCATCGATAGAGTGGTAGATAGGTAAGTCGACGTCAATGCTCGGTATGACAATCTGTCCTGTGACGCCGTCTCCTGCCAAGTTGAGCGTACCTTGGTAGTCATCATCGCTGAGCAGCTCCTCATTCGGGTCGAATGGGTCAGTCACGCGGACACGACTGGCGTTGATGCGACTATTGAAGTCCTCCGCTTGCGTCCATGCTTCTGAGAGGTCTTCGGAAGATGCGTTGTCCACCGCCTTCTGTTGGGATGCCTGGACCTTGCTCTGTTCGACCTCATTCAAATAGTTGCTCGCATAGGGGTAGGCGATAAGCGAAAGACCCCCAACTATGAAAATGAGCGCCACAATCAGCCTGGCCACCTTGCCATGGCGCCGTCTGCTGGAGCCGCCTTTGTGCTTCAGGGCGCTTAAGCCATGACGCATGACGGAGCGAGTTTCCTGTTGCTCCGTCACACGTTTGCCTGAGCTATGTCTGAGGCGACCGAGCACTACTCTGACTTCTTACGAGAGCGTACGGCGGCAATTGCTCCTCCAGCGATCAGCACGACGCCCACGGCAGTGATGCCAAGCGTGCCGGCACCGCCAGTTTGCGGAAGAATACCCTGGTCAGGGTCCGTGAGATCTGACGATTGCTGATAATTGTCCTCTTCCACCTCGGAAGTCGCAGGGTTGTCTTTGGTGGCGGAAGCAGAATCGATTGTGATGATCACGTCTTCGACCTTTTGCTTGCCAGACGGAACAGTCGTCTCAACCGCGACATAGGTCTTGCCTTGGGCGAGGCCGGAGAAATAGATGTAGCCATCATCGCCGGAAGTGGAAGTCCCATAGACCTTGGATGTGTCAGCCTGGCCATCTTCTGTGGCCTCATAGAGGGTGAATGTGGCACCTGGCAGCGCATTGCCGTTCGCATCAATCTTCTTGAAGTAGATGCCATAGGTGTTAACGGTGACTTTCGCATCGTCATCATTGACGGTGATGTGGTTAGAAGCTGTGCCGTTAGTGGCAGCAACGTCTGTGAGAGTCGCAGTATAGGTGACTGTGAGCTGTTGATTGGGATTTGCTGAAATATAATCCTCAGCAAAGCTGATCGTGAAGCCGCCATCGTCATTGGCTGTAACGTTGTAATCCGTACCTTTTGCAAGTGTGCTGTCCCCCGCCTTGATGACAATTGAGCTGGCATCGTCTGTGAAGCCCGTCGGCGTGTCTTTGACGGTGAGCGTCTTGTCAGTCGCATTGGCCGGGAATGACGGCACAGCGAAAGTGACCGTGAAGTCATAGCTTTGCCCTTGTTGGAAAGATTGACCGTCAATCGTCTTGTTGACGTTGGTGTCAGTCGACTTCACGTCGACAGTTTGCGGGTTCGCCGCATAGCTGCCGTTTATGATCTGAGTGTCATTGTTGACGACGGTGTTCTTGTATACCCTTGCGTCCTCAGTGCCGTTTGTGACGACAATGAGCCAGGCGCCATCGTCAAGGTCCTCAAAGGTGACGCTCGACCCTGATGCGGTGATACTCGCTGAAGCTATCGCTTGCCCTATCAGATAAGAGATGGGATAGTTTTCGACATAGCTGGCAAGCTCACTGTCCGTCGAGGGGTAATCCGTCAGATTCGTCACGGTCGTCTTGTTGTTGTCATCACCGACAATGGAGTCGACGAGCTCGTAGGCGGTAACTGTGTCACCATTGGTGACCCCGTTTACGGTTATGTCAGAAGTGAACCTGCTGCCGGCCTCGGCAAATGCGAGAGCAGGCGCTATGGATGCCGCTAAAGCGGCCATGCAGATGCCTGCAAGTACCTTGTTTTTGAAACTAGGCTTCATCCGGATCCCCTTTCATAGCGATCGGTGTTGAAGTGTTCGGCGTTACTGCTCTTGGCTAGGCACGTGTGAGATAGCTCTGAGACGTTGCTTAGCCGATGACCTAGTCCTATCAATGGCCTTTCTCCTCTCTCTTGAGAAGCGCGAGCCCTCCGGCAATAACTAGGGCGGCGCCGACGACGGCAAAGGGAGCTATGCCGATTCCGCCTGTCTTGGGCAACTCTGCGATCTTCTCGTTCGTCACGGTCGTCTGGAAGTATTTCACCCCCTGATCTACGCCCGTGTTCGTAATTTCGATCCCATCCCAGGTGGCGGTGCCATCAATGCTTATGACAAGCGTATGGGTGCCTGGGAGCGTGTAGCCGGAAGGGACTTTCTCTTCTGCCACCGTGTAGGTTCCAGGCAGAAGCTGGCCAAATGTCACCAAGCCGTCTTCTCCTGTGGCCTGCGAGCCACTGCCGGACACGCTGAATATCGCTCCTGACAACGCAGCTCCGTCAGAGCCCTGTTTGAGGATGCGGAATGCATACTTGATCTGCTTGTTGGTAACGGTGACGCCAGCTGATTGGGCGTTGAGCCCCTTGAGCGTCCCTGAGTTGGTGTCAGAGCCACTTGGAATAAGGCCGGTCAACGCGTAACCCTCAAGAACCCAACCGGCAGGCACCGAGGGTTCGGTCACGGTGTAGCTATGGCCTTCTGGGCCAGCAGCAACGTAGATAGTCTTGGTCCAGCTGCTGCCAACGAGCACTACATCCTGGCTGAACACCCCTGCGCTGTCCTCCACATGCAAGGTGAGCGAGTCGGCCCCTGTGCCGCTGCCATTCCAGCTTTTGGTCAGCGTGAGAGTGGAGGTGGAGACCGTGAGCTCTGGACGGGGGAGGTCGACTACGCCGTCCTTTTCAGAGTCTGGCTGCTCTACCCCGTTTTCAGTCATGAACTGGGTGTATGCGACAGTGTTGCCAGCGGATGGGTTGGCGTAGGCCACGATGTCGCTGCCATCACTTGAAACTTTAACAACATTTGAGCTAATTGCTGTTTGGCCGTTAGCAAGCTTGGCTGCGTCATCGAATGCCTGCTGGGTGAGCCGCACCTTAAACGATACGGTGTAGGTCGTGCCATTTTGAAGGACCATTTTACCGAGGTCCCATGTCACCGCCTTTGTGCTTGGGTCATAGCTCGCTTCAGGAGCATCAGCCCATGTCGTGGTGTTGCCGCCCGCATCTGTGATGGTATAGGTGAACCCGCTCACCCCACCGCCATCGGCAACTCCCAAAACCGTGTCACCTATCGTGACATAATCAGTCATGAGAACGTTTTTATAGGAGTACGCATACGTTATCTCGCTGACAATCGCCGAAAGGGCGCTTTGCAACTCTGTTGGACTGCTTGCCTCAAAGTGCCTTGACGCCGCTAGGCTGTCCATGCTCTCGGCGTCGCCCACATTGATGGTGTACAGCGCATGCACCTCGCCGTCCACCAACCTGTCGGCGACGATGTTCGCGGCGGCGAAATTCCACCCCTTAGGGTCTGCGTCTCCCTCACCATAGACGCCAGTAACATCATTGTTTTTGTCGTCGTAATATAGAGGGCCTTCGTTAGGGTAAACCCATACTCTTTCTCTTCCATTCCATCTGGTCGCTGTGTACTTCTCATAGTCTTCGTCGCTATAGATCTGGCTCAAGCGATACGTCGGTTCACCATCTGAGACGAAGATGACATAGACCGCGCCGTCAGTGATACTTGTGGCTTCGGTTTCTGCCTGCAGAAGGGCTGCTTCCCAGTTGGTGCCACCTTCGGCTGTCATCGAGTTGACCTGTGACTTGAAAGTGTTGATGCCGTTTGTCCAGTCGTAGTTATTGACCACCCTCGTGCTGAACGTGATCAGTTTCACTTCGGCGAGCGTTTGGTCGGCTGCGCTGTTCTGATTGAGAATTGTCTGCGCAGCAGCATTGATGGAAGACTTGGCTGCAGCCAGACGCGTAGTGTCGCCATACCTATTTTTCATGCTCCCTGACACGTCGGCAACGAAGATGACGTAGGCCTTCGAGGAAGTGGAGGTCGACTGGGACTTACCCGTGACGCTAAGCTGCAAAGTGTAGTTGCCTTCTTCGTCGACCTGGAGGGAACCGTCTTGATTCTTCGCGAATGCCTTGTCAACGAGAGGTGCGCCCAAGTCAATAGCTTCAGCTTGGGCCAACACAGGGTGCAAGAGTGCTCCGACCATGAGAACCATCAGGGCAAAGGCCGCAGCTGCCAGTATCACTCTCAGGTGCCGGTTAGACGAATGCATGACGGTGAGTCTGCTCTTTTTCATACGTGGCCTCATTTGATCCCACCATTCTGGTCAACGGCTATGCCCTGCCTCCTAGCACGATCCATGTAACTGTCTTTATTCTTTTCTCAGATAGAGGTGCTATAGCGTGCTTAAGGTCTAGGTGACTCAAAATAGTGTCTCAAGAGCGCATTTGCTCCGCCTACCGACATAAATAGCCGTTGCCCACGTAGCAACCTCAGTTCATAGATTAATAAGCACCAAAAGACCGTACGTAACGACAATGTATGAGATAGCTTATATCGCATAGATCGTCTGAGGGAGGAATATGCCCATAGACGTAAGGGCCCGCACCGAGCGCTTCGTTTACTTGCTTTGGGATTGCAAAGCTGCCAAATGCCTGCCATACCTCTCTCAAGACTTCTCTTTTGTGGGACCCTTTAACAACACCATCTGCTTTGGAGTGTCTGAACTGATTCAATATTGCTGCCACGTCGAGCCGATTTTTCGTCAGCTCTCCTTTGAGATAGGCAACATCAAGGTCGTACATGAGAATACGAGCACGTACGTGCTGCTTGTTGTCGGAAACATTTTGCTTTCGAACGACAAACGAATCGCACGCGAGCGTTATAGCTTTGTATGGCATAAAGTCGCGTCACGCATAGAGCTCACGCACCTGCACGCCTCGATTCCCACGTTGCAGGCGGACAAAGGCCAGTTCGTCTTCCTTTCGCTCCCTGGCAAGCATGGCTCTTCTGAACAAGCAACTCAGACTCTGGCAGCAGACAAGCCCATATTCATACGCGACACTAAAGGAACAGTGCATGCCATCGGCGGCCAACAGACCGTATACCTCGAAGCATCACACCAGTACACGATCGTCCACCTCAGAGACGATGCATTTAAGGTAAGATGCTCTCTCACGGAGCTTACCTCACGGCTATCACCATACTTCATACGCGTACACAGAAGCTATACGGTCAATGCCCATCTCGTTACTAGCATGAAAGGTCCTCTAATTACGTTTGTGAATGGTAGCACTGTCAGTGTAGCTGCAAAGCGCGTGAAAGAGACTCACGCCGCTCTGCACAAAGCTGTAGCTACCTCAAAGAACAAGCATGACTAAGCTATGCAGCTGCTCAGAGGTTCCTCTCCATGAAGCTTTCCAATTCTTGAGCTGCTTGCTTCTCGTCTGGACCCTCACAGCTGACAGTGATCTCCATACCGCGCGTTATCCCCATTCCCAACAGGCCAAAGACGTCCTTTGCGCTTTTGCTTGCACCTTTGGCGGAAATTGTCACACGTGAGGAGTATTTTCTCGCCTCCCTGGCAAGGGCTCCTGCAGGGCGGGCATGGATGCCCATCTCGTCGGTAACTATATAGGTAAAACGCCGCATAGCACTCTCTCCGTTCCAGAGCGCTCAGTTTGGCAGGGATGCTGCCAAACTGAGCGTGAACTTCTTACAGCTGACTGCCATTAGTCTCGATGACACGCCGGTACCACGCAAAGCTGTCCTTCTTGAGGCGCCTGCCCGTACCCTTGCCCTCATCGTCGATATCGACATATATAAAGCCATAGCGCTTGCTCATCTCAGAGGAAGAGCAGCTCACGATGTCTATGGGCGCCCACGCATAGTAGCCCCTCAGGTCAACGCCGTCTTCTATGGCCTCGCGCATCTGCGTAAGGTGAGCACGAAGGTAGTCAATGCGATACGGATCATGCACGCTGCCGTCCGACTCAAGCTTGTCGAAGCAGCCAAGACCATTTTCCGTGATGTACATTGGGCGCTGATACCTGTCATAGAAGAAGTTGAGGGTGTAGCGCAGGCCGATGGGGTCAATCGACCAGCCCCATGGGTTGGCTGGCAGCAGTTCGTTTTTGCGATCGGAGTTCCCGTCTGCGAAGCTTTCAGCGCTGCAGACACTCGTGTAGTAGTAGGAGAAAGCGAGAAAGTCTGCAGTGGACGCAAGGTCCTCAAGGTCATGGGCGCCAAATTCGATGTGGTAGCCCCTGTCTTCGAAAAATCTCAGGGCATAGCCTGGATAGCGACCGCGCAGCAGCACGTCAGCGAAGAAGCACTCCATCTGATTGTGCTGATAGCAGGCTAGGACGTCTTCCGGCGCGCAGCTCATGGGGTAGTCCGGCCCCCCGCACAGCATCATGCCGACCTTGAGGTCAGGGTAATGCTCGTGCGCGTAGCGCGTCACTCTCGCGCTCGCCACCATCTCGTTGTGAACCGCCTGATACTTCGCTTCCGGAAGGTTGCCGACCTTGTCAGCGCAAACTCCAAGATGGTTAAAAGACTCAGATGAGATGAGGTTTATCTGGTTCACCGGGATCCAAAGCTTCACGCGATCGTGAAAGCGATCAAAGAGCACCTGGCAGTACCTCTCGAAAAAGCTGATGAGCTCGCGAGAGTACCAGCCTTTATAGGAGAGGGTGAGGTTTATAGGCATCTCGTAATGTGAGCAAGTGATCATCGGCTCCATGCCATTTGCGATGATCTCGTCTATGAGCTTGTCATAGAACGCAAGCCCTTCCTCATTCGGCCTGTCATCGTCGCCGTGCGGGAAGATGCGTGCCCAGTCTATTGACGTACGAAAGGTTTTGAGCCCAAGCTCACCTAGCAAGGAGAGGTCATCCTTATACTTATGGTAGAAGTCGATCCCACGCCGCTTAGGGAAAACGCGATCTGTGGAGGCCATGGCCTTCCGTATATAGTCGGTCGTGATCTCACCGTTGAACTTCTTCTCAATAGGGACATTCGCCTGGTACTCATTCAAGTCAGCCACGGAAAGGCCTTTGCCGCCTTCGTCGAAGGCTCCCTCACACTGGTTTGCTGCGACAGCCCCACCCCAAAGGAACCCCTTTGGGAATCCTTGGGGCATGCCAATACCAGATTTACCTGTCTCAGCCATCCCTTTCCTCCAACTTCTTGACACGCGCATCAAGCGAGGCAAACACCTTCACAAGCTGATGGGCGACGATGATCTCGCTGTAGATGGTCATGAGCGTATCTTGGGCGTGAGCGAACAGGAGGTTATAGTCTTGCTTCTCGCCGCGGATGGTGGCTTGTATGGCATCGGTCTGAATCTGGTGAGCCTTCGCGATCTTGCCGTCTGCCAAGCTGAGCCGCCTTTGAGCCTCAGTCATGTCTTGGGTGGCAATGGCATCATACGCGAGCTTGCATTCCTCACGAGCGTCACCTGCGAGCATAATGATGCTCATTGCGTTTTGTGAGGTCTTGTCTAATTTTTCATTCATGCGTTTCGATTCCTCTACTCGTCCTTTTCCCCTTCAGAGGCGACTGTGGCTTCCTTTTCGCAAAGCTGCTTGTCATAGACGCGGAAGAAGGGCATCCAGACGCACCAGGAAATTACAAAGACCGCCACAGCAAGGATAATGCCAGTAACTGCGCCTGTCGTCAGCCATGTCGAAATGGGAAATGGGGTGTACCACAGCTGGAACAGCAACGTCGGAATGGGAGCAAAGGGTATGACCTTGGTAAAGATGTACACGAACAGAGGGAGGATAAAGCCGTTTATCCACATCGGCAGCATAAGAAGCGGATTCCAAGCAATGCAGCCGAACACACAGGGCTCGTTGATATTGAAGATGGCTGGCGCGATGCACGCGCGGCCAAGAGCCTTGAGCTGGTGCGACTTGGCCATGCCCAGCATCATGATCACAAGGGGAAGCGTGCAGCCGATGCCGCCAATCCAAAGATAGGCCGAATAGATCGTCGCGTGTGAGTAGATCTGGATAGTCGCAGCCGTCGCAGTGCCGTTTTGGACAAGCGTCGCGTTCACCGCTGCGGCAGTTGTCTCGATCGGCGTTGTAAGTGGCGACATAACCCAGCCTGAGATTCCCAGCGAATAAATAAAGCAATTGAGAAACAAGATGAACGTGAAGCCGAACATGTTCTGGGCGAAATCCTGAAGCGGCATGAAGAGATCAACGACCGCCTGATAGAGGTTGAAGTTGAGGAATGCCGAAGACGTCAGTATCCACCCGCCTAGCACGATGATCCCCATAGGAAGCATGGAGTCGAACCAAGAACGAACAAAGTCAGGGATAGCGGAGTCCTCGCTGAAGAATGAAAACGTGGCGAACTTGTTGATGATTGCCGCCGCAACGAGCCCTGTGATGATGGCTAGGAACATGCCTCCTGCACCGAACCCGCCAATCTCGCTGATATCTGTGAAACCTATAGTCCCTTTGCCGAGCGCTGTGGTCTGATCAGCGATAAACTGCGGGTTTACGGAGAATAGGAACAAGATTGCACCTGCGATGCCGCCATTGATCCGAGCTTGGCGATGCCCTTTTTGCTCCAGCAGATTAAACGGAACAAGAAACGATATAAAAAGGGAGATCAATCCGAATGACCAGTAGTAGCCTTCCCAGAAATTCGGCCACCACGTGAAGAACGTGCTGGGAATGGTCAGCATGCAGAAGATCGAGCCAAGGAAGATCAGGGGCATCGTCTGCATGATGGAGTCATTTATTCCTGCGAACCATGCATTTCGCGCAACGTTGTTCATCTTCGGTGCAAAGCTATTCTCAAGCCAATTCATAAACTTGCCCATAGCTACCAGTCCTTACTTGCTAGTCAAGGTCAAATAGGGAAAGAAATAGTGATTTATAGCTTTAGAAATCTTTTGTCGCACTCAGCAAGTCATCAAGGGCGGCATTGCCGTCGAGCAGCGAATAGTATGAAGGCTTCATGAGAATGACCTTAAGGTCCGGCCCTTCATACTTCTGCCGCAGCTCATCGATTAAGTATTTGAGATGGGGACCGATCATGAGCACGTTGATCGAGTCAATATACCCTCCGATCTCAGACTCGCTCCTTGCAGTAATCTTGATGTCAAGGCCTCTTTTCTTTGCAGCCTTTCTCATGCTCACAGCCATGAAGCCACTGCTTGCCCCAGAACCGCATACCAACAGAACATCGAGGTGCCGCATCGCCTAGACCACCTCCTCCACTTTTTCCTTCGCCCCTATGCAGAGAAGAAATCAAATTACATGCCTGGGATTTCTTCTCGCTCCTAGTTCTCTCATGTCAGGTTGCCTCGCACAAACAAATTCCCTTCCTCAATCGAGGAAGGAGAGCGGCAGAGGTTAATTTCCTATATCTAGGAAAAACCAGAGCTCAGCTCATCGATATACTTCCGATATACTTCCATCCAGAGAGTAGTGGTAGGAGGCGACGAGCCAGGCGGATCAGACACGACGACCTCATAAGGGTCCTATCCTCTAAGCGAGACTGGGTCGATGCTGCCTATCTTGCCGACACGTTTGGCGTGACCACCCGCACCATCAGAAACTACATCAAGGCAATCAATACCGCACCCAGCGAGCCATACATCAGGTCATCGCACAAGGGCTACCAAATTGAGAACCAGCCAGCGGTCGCAATGGAAGAGACCATACTTCCCATGCAGGCGGAGGATGGCCGCGGCGCATCAGGAGAGCCAGAGCGCGCCTCTTTGTCTGAGGACCGCGTCAGCCATCTGCTAAGGAAGCTCATCTCGAGCGACTCCCCTGTCAACGTCTATTGGCTCGCAGACGAAATGTGCGTCTCTGACTCCTCTTTGGAGTCGCTCATCAAGACAGCCCGGGACTCCATCCGACTGTTCGGGCTCTCCTTGACGCGCCGTCGCGACCTCATCTCGATTGAGGGAAGCGAGATCGGTAAGAGGCGCCTTATAGGACAGCTGCTCACTGTTGAGAGTCCCATCGGCTTCACAAAGCTCACGGGAAACGGCATTGTATCCGAAGGCTATGACGTAGCGAGTCTCACAAGGACCGTCTCACATGCCCTCACCAGCCAAGAGCTGCACACTGACGACTACGGGCTCGGGAACATCCTCATGCACCTGATAGTGATGATTGATCGCATTCGACAGGGGAAATCGATGCCTCCTGATGAGAGCGTCTCAAGGGCACGCACCACTTCTGGCTATGCTGCAGCCCACATAATTTGCTCAGACGTTAACCAAGCATACAACTTGCACGTGAGCGAGAGCGAGATCTGCTACCTCTCTCTGATCGTCTCTTCAAATAGCAACAAAGCAGACTACTCTTTTGTTGAAGATCAAGATTTAACGGCGTTTCTCGACCAACGAGCAGTTTCATACACACAGGCAGCAATTCGCCATCTGGAGCAGGCATACTACCTAGAGCCATTTGACAATAACTTCGTGACGCGCATGGCCATACATGTACAAAATCCTAACGTCGATCTTAGCGGGTTCAAGATAGAGATGGCAGGCGTCATAGAGGTGACATGAGGCTAAGTACAAACAAAAAACAAGCTGTATAGAAGCTGACAAATCTTATTGACAAATACTTACAATACCTGATATATACCGTTTACCGTGGTTCACCGTGCGCCTTGCCTCTTGGCCTCTTGTTGAGACTATGTGTCTATAGCTCAGCCGACTTGGGTAAAAGAATAAAACTATCCAATGCACTGACGAAAGGAAGCCGATATGTCCGACCTCAAAAAAAGATTCGTCGATGCCGCCACGGAAGCAAGCGAGGCCATCAAAGATGCTGCAACTGATGCGGGAGAGAAAGCAAAGGACGCCCTTGACAAAGCCGGAGATGGAGCTGGGGATGCCAAACGCGACGTTAAAAAAGCTGCTGGCGATATTAAACGGGAGGCAAAAAAAGCCACTGGCACCATAAAACGCGATATAACGTAGTCCTCCTCCCTAATATGAGTTGATACAAGCTCTCGATGTGAATGATCACTTCGAGAGCTTCTTATATTTGAGTTGAATTGTTTTAGATTACATTGTAAGAGACAAGATATTTTTTAGACGGTTCATGTAACTAGGGGCTGCAGGCACCTTGCCTACAGCTCCTAACCTGTTATTTACAGCTACTGTTTAACCGCAAAACTTAGCTGCTATAGCTTGCGCCTCTTGCGATCCGCGACATAAAGAACAGCAGCTAGTACACCACAAATCACAGCGCCAGCAAGCGAAGCCCAATTAAACGGGTTGTTGCCAGTTTGGGTCAGCAGTCCTGAACCAGAATTACTACTTGAATTATCAGTTGCAGAGCCAAGCTGGGTGTAGGTGTTGGTGATGTCGACCTCGGCAGGGTCAACTCCTGCCGTGACGGCGACGGTGCTTGCCGAGGCAGTGTAACCTGTATTGTTTTTTCGGACATGAGATTGTGAAACTTCCAGTCGGAAATCCAGTAATCTCATACCTACCGAAAAAGGAGTACCACAATGACAAGACTACGAGCCCCTGGATGGCTGAACGTCTGAAGGTAAGCCGTTCGGGGTTTTATGCCTGATTTGTTAGAGGAGAACCCGAATCTGCTTCCGCGGAAGAGCAGAGCGCATCTGCCACACGCGTCTTTACCCTCGTGACCTGCTCATCTAACATGGCAGGGCAATCAGAGAGAACCCTCGTGATCTTTACGGCATAAAGACAGGCATTTCTCCGGCTCTTTTGCATAAAGGCCAATTAATGGAACTTGCTCGCTCAGGCCACGCTCCTGCAGCATATGCGAAAACTCATCGATCATGATGCCATGTCCCTTGACGCAATGCGCGCTTTGAAGAGCCTTGGGCAAATCATGCCTTCCCTCAAAGCTCCCATACCACTTTCCACGGCAGGTATAGTCAACCCCGCAGCTCGGACTGCCATCTACGCCAAGAAGCCCAAGCACCTCGAAGCGCTCGGGATGAGCAAGGTATTCCTCTACTTGTTGCATGATTGGCTCAAGCTGCCTTCTGCAGTGGCTGCGGAAGAAGGGATTGTCGAACTGGTCGCTGACATGCCCCCACCGATTGGCGCCATAGAGCGTGAACTCTGGGCAAGGCAGTTGCAAAAGTTGCACGCCATCGCTAATCGCTGTCTGGAGAAATCGGCGTCGCAGAGATTCTTCTGCCCTTTTCTCCTCCTCGTTGTACAAAATGACCTTGGAAGAAATGTTAAGTATGCAATGTGCAACAAGAAGCACCTTTTGCATCGCATATCCCCTCGCTAATGATGCACCGACAATTTTGATGTGCCAGCAGCTTGACGCATTGACGACTCGCACAGGCTAGGAAATGGCACCGGACAACGGCTTAACCACGGCAGCCACGACAAGCACGCGATAGCAAATGGCGCCAAGGCCAAGGAAGATGCTCGCCATGCGCACAAAAGAGTCTGTTTTCGTATAACTTAGCTCGCGATAGACAGTCTTGTCGCCGGGCGCATTAAACCCCCTCGTTTCTAGGGCGACAGCTTGGTCTTGTATCTTGATGAGAGAGTTGGCCACAACGGGCACCATAATCGGAACAAACGCCTTCAGTCGCTGGAAGACGTTCCCATCCACTCGCAAGCCACGAGCCATCTGAGCGTCCTTGATCTGTTGCATATCCCTACTTAGCTGCGCAATCAGCTGGAACGAGTCTATGAAAACGAAAGCGGCCCTTTGCGACAGCCCCATTTTGCGCAGCAACGCGCCAAGATCACCCATGTCAATCGAAGTAATGAGGGGGAAAAGGGCACACATGAGCGGCACTACGTTGAAATAGTACCTTGTCGCATAGTCGATGCCGGATCTCCAATACGGCAGCGAGCCGATGTAAAACCACACGGGCTCGCTTGCCTTGTCAAGGCCTGGTGCCATCGTCCCATAAATCCCGTACATTGAGACGAAAAGCACCAGGCTTGTCATGAGAATGACCTTGAAAAGCCCCAATTTGTCCTCATGCACCACAACAAAGACACTAGCCACGATTACCGCGATGCCAAAGAAGATGTTCTTGACAAACAAAATGGCCAAGGTAAACCCAAGGCAGAGCCACAGCTTCGGACCAACCCCCATTCTCTCAAGGGCTGTTTTGCCCTCATTTCGCTGCATATGCTTCCCTCCTTCATTGGCACGCTCTGCATGCAGTCCAGCACAATGCCCCGTCGTATGCATCGAGACGCTAGCGTCACTCAACGGCTACTCTGCTGCCGCCGACTCACTTCCGCTCTTTGAGGCGTTCAAGACCCGAAGATTGTCAGGGAGCCTCCAGTAGATCAGCCAAGAGATGACCACAGCGATCCCCTTGTCAAGCAGCTGGGAAGGAAGACGCCCTATAAAGGCGGCGCTCAGCAAGTCCGACCCTGTTGCCTGCAATCCGGCGATCAGCAAGTTAGTACTTGCATTGCCGTCGACCCCGCCATACACGACAAGGCCGATCGGCGTTCCGATGATGGCATTGAGCAAGGCTACAAGGATTGTCGCGATGACAATGTGGGTCACTGTCTTGAACTTCCCTGCGCGCGCAAGGTAGCCGACGATCAAGGCAGTCCCTAGATTGCAGAGGCCAAAGAGGGACGCAAGCACGTTTCCGCCAATGAGAGACGAGACAATGTTATACAGCACGCCTGATATGGCCCCAACCCACGGCCCGCCAATCACCGCCACAATGACCGTGCCGATCGAATCAAGGTAGATCGGAAGACTCAGCACCTCGGCTATGAGGCCCCCAACATAATTGATCGCTATTCCTAAAGGTATCAAAACTGCAATGTAGGTATTTCTAAGCTTGCTTTGCGATGTGTCAATAGTGTTTAGTGCCATGAGAACCATTCTCCTAAATCGTATGTCCGTTTGTTCGAGCCCTAAGATGTCGCAGACACAACATCCACATAGTTGCTTAGATGTTTGTCTGCATGTTTACTCACGAAATCATCAGTTGTTAAAGCAAGTTCACTCGTCGCATGAAGCCAAAAGTCAAGCTGCGTAATTTGCGGCGGGGCCAAATGGGCCTTTGACAATCTCCCACGCTCTGAAAAAACCTCCTGGGGGCTTCCGTCTTTGACAATCTTTCCAGCAGCCATTACCACAATCCTGTCAGAGACCATGGCAACAAAATCCATGTCATGAGAGATCAAAACCACCGTATTGCCTTCCTTGCGGTATGCCTCTATGACTTTTGATAGCTTTTCCCTTCCAATCTCATCGAGGCCGTCAGTCGGCTCATCGAGAATAAGGACCTTTGGATGTGACACCAAGACCGAGGCTATGGCAACGAGCTTCTTCGTCGTGTAGTCAAGCATCATGGGGTGCTTTCCCAAAGCGTCTGTAAGTCCGAGCTCTTTTGCAACCTGTTCTACAGCTTTCTTTTCGCGGGCTGCACCGAAGCCAAAATTATGCGGGCCAACAGCCAATTCCTCACGTACCGTCGAGCAAAAGATCTGATGGTTAGGATTTTGGAACACATACCCACAGACCTGCGAGAGCTCTGCAACAGACCTTTTGGCAGCATCCTCGCCAAAAATGAGAACCTTCCCGTGGGTCGGGCGCAAAAGGCCGTTGAAATGCCGCACCAATGTCGTCTTCCCGCTGCCGTTTTGGCCCACGATGGAGACAACCTCGCCGCAACAAAGGGAAAGGCTCACATCCGCAAGCGCAAGGACATGCGCATCACCATAGACGTAGCTTAAAGCCTCAGTCTGTACCGCTGCCTCAGGCATGCACGCTTCCCCTCTTCCACACTTCAAACACCGCTGTGGCCTCCTCTAGGTCTATTGGCAGCCTCCTCATGGACGGAAGCTGAGACCCCAGGCGAAATGCGGCCTCCGTTACCTGCGGCACCCGCACATGATGCTTGAGAAGCAGCTCCACGTTGCCCAAGACGTCCGAGGTAGGGGCAAAGGCCACAAGCGATCCCTTGTCAAGCACAAGGAGCTTGCTTGCAAACTCCGCAAGGCGCTCCACATCATGCTCGGCCATGATGATGGCTTTTCCTTCTTGGTTCATTTTCCCGACAAGGCGAAAGATCTCATCCCGACCCTCTGGGTCAAGCTGCGAAGTGGTCTCGTCCAAGATCATCACCTGAGGCTGCAATGCCAAAACGCAGGCGATGGCCAGACGTTGCTGCTGGCCGCCAGACAGCTGATAAGGAGACCTGCCAAGCACGGCCGTAAGGCCGCAAGCCTTTGCAGCAAAGGCGACGCGCTGCCTCATGAGCGTGCGCTCATAGCCAAAGTTGCACAAGGCGAAGGCGATCTCATCTTCTACGGTCGGCTGCGTAAATTGACTTTCCGCATTTTGCAGGACAATGCCTACAAGGCCTACAGCATGGGCCCCCCCACTATCTTGCAGGCTTTTGCCATCGACATCGATCTCGCCTTCCCAGCTTCCCCCGACAACATAGGGCAAGATGCCGGCAATTGACTTGCAAAGTGTAGTTTTGCCTGCACCATTGCATCCTAAAACGCCGACAAAATCCCCCTTTTCGATTCGAGCAGTAACGTGGGATAGAGCGTGAGAGTTGCTGCCTCGATATAGGTAGGTATAATTTTTGAGCTCCACTATCGGAGTCTGCGCTCGGATTCTTTCTATGCCAGACACAGCCAAGTTCCCTTCGCCTGGAATTCGTCTGACCGCCCGCATAACAAGCGGGAGCCAAAAACAATGTATTGGATTCTATAGAGATTGGCCAAACCTAGGATTTACGCCCGAACTCAAAAAGGCCAAGGGCTGTCATGCCCTACTCAAAAATGAGCCCGGGCTTCTGCATGAACAAACCCATGCAAATAAGAACGTCGTATGTGTGTTTCTTTTTCATGGCAACAGAGTTTAAACGCTCACTTCTCGTTGTCAACAATTTTTTCCGATTTTTTCTCGCTTAGTAATGATAATAACTACGTATTGAATGCCTATTTTATGCATCTATAGTTATAACAAGGAGAAGAGCGAACCATTATGCTCAGGAGAGCTGCTCTCCTTCCACGGCCGCCCTGAACCAACTGGTAATCGAGGTGGGATGGGTGATGGCTGTGCCGACGACAACCGACCAAGCTCCTGCGTGCAAAGCGCGAGCAGCGTCTGCGGGCGCATGAACGCGACCTTCGCATACGACCGGCCTGTCGGGAAACTCTTTGACGGCGCGCTGGATCAGCGCGATGTCTGGCCCATCTTCCATCGTGCAGTCAGTGGCAGCCGTCCCATGCGAAAGCGTGGTGGAGCATAGATCGCATCCCGCGGCAAACCCCCGGCGGATGTCCTCTAGCGAGCGGCAGTCTGCCATGAGGCAGACGCCAGTACCCTTAAGCTGTGCCACCGTCTCCTCGAAGCTGCGGCCATCAGGTCGCGGACGGTCCGAAGCATCGAGCGCGACAACGTCGGCACCGGCTGCCACGCAGGCGCGGGCATGGCGAAGCGTCGGCGTGATGTAGACTCCTTCGCTCCCCTCTTTCCAAAGCCCGATGACAGGCACCTCTACCTGACCTTTTATAGCAGCAATGTCTGCGAGGCCCTGGCAGCGGATCGCAGCTGCCCCACCCAGCTCGCAGGCGCGTGCCATCGCGGCCATGAAGTCCGGGCGGCGCAAGGGCTCCCCCACATACGCCTGAACGCTGACGATAAGCTTGCCTTTGAGCAACGCGACAAGAGATGCGCTATCGGCTATCATGCGATCCATACCCCTTGCACAAACGATATGAAGCAAAGCGAACCCGAAACGAACCTATGATATGCCATCCGAGCAGATCCGTTGCAGGCCAAAGTGCATCTGACGCCTGCAAACAGGACCTGCAGGCAGCGTCTTCTTCAGTCGCCTTTGCAAAGAGAGAGCTGCGCCCATGCGATTGCTAGCGCTACCAGGTAGGCCCCACCCGCGATTGCGACAAACCAGCAGGCAGAGGTCCATATGGGCTGGTCGTAGACCCGAAGGAAGGGATAGGGCCCGGACATGGCCCCGGCGGGGCTAAGGCCGATCAGCTCCAACACAGTAAGCACGACGGTTACTGCCAAGGAGGCAGCGAGACATCTTGCTCACACTTGCCCTCAAATTCAAGCTTACCCAAGGCTTCTCCCCTCCTGTAGCCCTCTAGCCAGTCAAGACATTCTACCAACCTAAATGCACCGCAAGCTTAAAGAACCGAGGCAAAGCTTACAGGTTTAGATGCTGATCGACAGTTGCCTCATGCCTTTGGATGTAGGGATGTGGACAAGCAGCAATCTCATGTCTTTGGATGTGGAAATACGGATAAGCAGTCACCTCATACCTATCGGATTGTCTTTTATGAATTTAAGTTGTGTGCAATTAAATATGGGAACATCTGCATGAATTTCATTTAGATTGTGTACAATGTAATTGTTCGCTAAGGTTAACAAAGATGAGTGTGATGAAGGGAACGGACATGGCATCCATTTACGATTTCACCGTTAAGGCAGTCGACGGAACAGAAAAGAAGCTCAGCGATTACCAGGGAAAGGTATTGCTTGTCGTCAACACGGCAACCCATTGCGGCTTTACTCCTCAGCTTGAGGGACTCGAAGCGCTCCAGCGCAGCTACCATGAGAAGGGCTTCGAAGTCCTAGGCTTTCCCTGCAACCAGTTCGCCCATCAAGCCCCAGAGACAAGCGAAGAGATTCAGAAGCAATGCCGCCTGTCTTACGGCGTTGACTTCCCCACCTTTGCCAAAATCGATGTCAACGGAGACGCAGCGGATCCGCTCTACACCTGGCTCAAGCAGCAGAAGAAGGGCCTTGCGGGAGGCGACATCCGCTGGAACTTCACCAAGTTCCTCATCAATCGCGACGGACAGGTGGTAAGCCGCTTCGCACCCTCAACCACGCCGAAGAAGATCGAATCAAGCATCAAAGAGCAACTGTAGGCCGGCACAGCGCTCAATGTCTATGTGAAAAGCCATGCCGAGAGGAGGGCTTGATGGCTACAGCTGAGCTGCACGGTTCGAAAGACGATAACAATAAAGATCGAGACAAGGATCAAGATCCCTACGCGTGCCTGCGCCTAGAAAACCAGTTCTGTTTTCCTCTCTATGCAGCTGCAAAGGAGGTGGTTCGGCACTACCGGCCTCTCCTTTCAGCTCTTGACCTCACGTACACCCAATACCTTGTCCTGATGGTGCTATGGGAGCTTAAAAAGACAAACGTGAGCGAGCTGGGAGCGCGCCTCTACCTTGATTCCGGCACGCTTACGCCGCTGCTGCGCAAGCTTGAAGAGAGAGGCTACATCAGTAGACGTCGCTCAGAACATGATAAGAGAGAGTTACTCATCAGCATCACAAAGAAAGGCCTGACTCTGCGCGACAAGGCCCGCCAGGTTCCCTACAAGCTGCAGTCATGCATCGACTTGCCCCGGCAAGACTTGGTTGAACTACGCCGTATTTCACGTGAGTTACTTGATACTTGCACTGCCAGCTGACCCATTACACTGCCGACCCATCCGTCAGCGGCATATCGAAAAGTGTAAAAACTTACATTTTTACGTCCTTAATTATGTTAAATTAAACAGAAATAAGGACGTATTTTTTTCGATGTCAGTTCATCCCCATTGGAAGCGGGCACTCCGTGGAGCGTTTTCTCATGTCAGAGCTCGTCGCGTGGAAAAACAAAGGGAACAGAAAGCCCCTTATCCTCAATGGCGCCCGCAAAGTGGGCAAGACCTGGCTGCTCAAAGAATTCGACCGCACTCACTTTACCAGCGCAGCATATGTAAGTCTCGATGCAAATAAGGCTGTACGCGCACTTTTCGACAGCGGATTTGACATGAAACGGATCATCAATGGCCTGTCGCTTCTTTCTGGCGAGCAGATCAATTCAGGCTCCACACTAATCATCCTTAAACGTAAGAAAATGGTATAAAAAATAAAGATTGAGCCCGGTTTTCCGATTGATTATATTATGTAATTATCCCCGGTAATTTCTATCACTATGCTAATCTTTCGCTGCTGATTTATCAGTTATTGTACGATAGCGATTAACAAATTCGCTGGGAGAGAGGAATACATCGTCATAACCCAATGCATGACAAAGCTGCGTAGTAGTAGGTTGTTCAAGATAAGCATTTTGAAGTATCTCACGCTTTGAGAAGACAGACCTAGGATCCGAGTCAAGTAAAACTTGACCATAGGCCAAAACGATAACTCGTTCAAATGTTTGGGCCACAAAATCCATATCATGTAAAATTGAAATTACAACTTTATGTTCCGCAGTAAGTTTCTTGATAATTTGACGGAGGCGCATTTTTCCATCGTAGTCCTGGGCTATAGTCGGTTCATCAAAAATTACAACATCTGTATGCATTGCTAAAATTGCTGCAATTGAAACCATTTTACGATCGGAAAGTCCCAGATCATAAGGATTAACTTCTTCTTTGTCTTCAAGGCCAACAATCCCGAGTGCTTCCTGCGAAGCAATTTTAGCTTTTTCTGTGCTCATGCCAATTTGCAAAGGGCCAAACATAACTTCATCAAGGACTGTATTCTTAAAAATTTGATCATTAGGGTTCTGGAATACAAGACCAATATACTTAGCTAAAGCTGGTACAGATATATCTTTAATATTGCGATCATTAAACAATATTTGACCTGAAGTGGGTTGTAAAAGACCTTTAAGTAATTTAACAAAAGTAGTTTTTCCAGCTCCATTTTGCCCAACAATTGCTGTAGAGCGCTCGTCTAAAGTAAAATTTAGTCCTTTAAGTACTTCAGTGTTTGCAGTATATGAGAAGTGAAGGTTCTGTACTTCAATTTTATTCATTTAGCGCGACACCCTCTCTTTCATATCTGCATCTAACAATGCCCGCGTTTCTTCCAAAGTTACAGGGAAAAGCCCATCTCTATCTCTGATATTTAATTCGCGGCATATCTGTGTGTAAGTAGGAGCACACACACCATGCTTAGCCAAGTCATCTCGCGAAAATATAACTTTTGGCGTATCCATTGCAACGAGCTTGCCATCATCAAGCAGCATGACACAATCGCTATAAGCAGCAATTTTTTCGATTTTATGCTCAATCATGATGATAGTTTTACCCTGATTTTTAAGCGCTCGAACAGCACGAAACACTTCTTCTGAACCTTGAGGATCAAGCTGTGAAGTAGGCTCATCCATAACAATAACTTCAGGTTCCATTACAATAATACCTGCTAATGCCATACGCTGCATTTGCCCACCAGATAAGTCATATGGAACACGATTTTTAAGTTCTGATATATCTAGGAGCTCCATTGCATTATCAATTCTTCGATGCATTTCATCTGATGGCACGCCAAAATTCTCAAGACCAAAGGCGATCTCTTCATATACCGTAAGTTTTGAACCGGTAATTTGATTAAAGGGGTTTTGGAATACTAAGCCTACCTTTTGACATAGCTCATCAACAGAGCTCTCTTTAACGTTCACCCCATCAATTGTTACCGAACCACCATATGCACCGTGATAAAAATTAGGAACAAGACCCAACAGCGCTTGAGAAAAAGTTGATTTACCTGCACCATTACGCCCGATTACTCCAATGAACTCACCTTGATGAATTTGGCACGTTATGCCATTAAGCGCAAGACGCGTAGTTTCTGGATAACGATAACGTAGGTTGTTAATAACTATCTCAGCCATACGGGCAACACCCCCGTAGCCTTTAGGATTACAAAAACCACACTGCTAATAAAAATGATAACTAAAATCATACGAATTTTTGAATCATATTTAGAAGGGATAAAATCCTCAAGAAACGTCTTTTTTGCCTTAGAAGAAAATCCTCGTACTTCCAAAGCAATTGAACGTTCCTTTGTATCCATAAATGAGCTCATAATTACGGGTGAAATTAGGGGTAAAAATGCCTTTATCCTCGTCCCTAAACTACCCTCTGTTTCCATTCCACGACTACGTTGAGCATCTGTAATGGTAGATGTATGCTCAGTCATTTGTGGAATTATCTGAAAAAGAGAAACAAATACGTACCCCAAACGCGGGGATGCGCCATGTTTGACCATCTCTTGCATCATGTCCGAAGGCTTAGTTGTAAGCACAAAAACACAAAAGCAAAAGATGATATTAAGGACGTTAAGAAGAATTCCCATTGAATACTCAAATCCTTCTTTGCGTGCCACAAGTGGGCCTAAACGAAATAGCTCAGTATAATTTCCTCCACGAAAAAAAGTTTGTATTATCACGACGGTAATCAGAATAAAACCGGATACTTCGATGATGGTTTTTGCTTTATAAAGAACTTTTGAATCTATAAGCAGTCCAATACTTATAGCCATAAAAGCAATGAAGGGAATCCTGCCGCCAATCATTACTGGTATAGCAATAGCAACAACCACATAAAGTAGCTTTGTTTCAGGCGAAAGACCATTAAGAAACGAATGCTTCTCCTCATAAAGACTGATGCTTTTTTTCATATAAGCCCACTCTGGTCACGACATCTACTCACAATTACCTGTACACCATGAACTTCTACTGAGATTATCTCTTTTAGTCCAATGACTCATCTTTAGCTTGATAAAGAGAAACAAGGCTCCTTGGGAGTACTTTATATATGCCTGCAGTAATAAACAAAACTACAATTTTGTCGGGAAGATCTACAATTAATTCATCAACAGCCGAAGCAAGAAAACCTTGTGAACCCATAGCGGCAAAAACTGCGTCTCCCCATACATTGCCAGTAGAACCACCCCAAAAGATCATATTTAATGGTGTAGAGATACAAATAGCCGTTAAGCCTGCAAGTAAGCCTGTCAGGAGAATGCCTGGGGCTTTATTAACACGCCCATACCAAGCCATCAAACCAACCACAATGCCAATTCCAGCTTGCGTAAGTCCATATACAGTAGAAATAGGATCCATAGTGAGACCATAAATCAAGTTTGTCAGAAATCCAGACAAAGCACCAACAAGAGGGCCAGCCAAACACGCCGAGAGACATGTCCCAATGGAGTCAAGCCATAGAGGGAGTTTAAGCATGCTTGCAAATAGTTTTCCTACATAGTTGATACCAATAGCTGCAGGAATTAATACCAATGATGCAGTGCTCATCTTAGTTGTCCAAGGACTCCCAGTTCTTCTTTCAGCCATAAGATCTCCCTTTCCTATTAGTTTATAAAGCTGCGTGCTCAAGCTGCACGCAAGTTTCAAGCGCGAGCAAAATCTCGTTCTTTTCTCCCTGAGCAGCCTCGTCTTCAGCACTACTATATGCATTGATCTCATCCATGAGATCTCCCTCATAGAGGGAGACGACATTGAGAATCGAACCGCAGCGCACACCACGTAAGCCGCCAATTGTAAATAAGGCTGCTGTTTCCATATCTGATCCTATAATGCCATGGTCGTGCCAATAGTGATCTATCTCTTCTTCGTTATCTGTATAGAAGCTATCATGGCTACGACCACGGCCTACATGAAATGAGATATTTAAATCCCTAGCCGCTTGAATTTCTGCAAAGAGCACTCCTGTATCAGGAATAGCTGGATAATTCTCACCTATATATGCACGGGATGCGCCATCATCTCGAACTACTCCGTTTAGAATAATGAGGTCGCCCATATTTATGTTCGGTTGTAAGGAACCGCAAGATCCAATACGAATCATAACTTGTACGCCAATATTATGTAGTTCTTCAACTGCAATACCCGTGGAAGCTCCACCCATTCCTGTAGAAATGCATAACACATCTACACCTTTATAAGTACCAACAATGCTCTTCATTTCACGATTGAAAGCTACATCATGAACATTATCAAGATAAGCCCGCATGTGGTCTACTCGTGCCCAATCACCTGGCATAATTGCATAGCGCCTAGCGTCATCCTCAGAAAGCTTGGTATGCGGTTGCATCTTCACACTCATTAATGTGCCTCCTTTTTATTGTTCGTAATGCTATTTGGCATCCAGTGCTTTTCTCACTGCCTTTTCAAGAGAGTCAAGGCCCGCTAATGACTCTTCACGCGTCTTTCCACGTGCAAACAAGTAACATTTAATTTTTGGTTCTGTTCCTGATGGCCTGATAAGTACTTTGCGCTTGTCTTCCAAACGCCACTCAAGCACATTCGAGAAAGGAAGGCTTTGCGGTGGATCTTTCAGGCCCCCTGTCATAGGCATCGAAACGCCAGACTCGTAATCAATTTTTTTTACTACAGGACTTCCCGCGATACTAATCGAACTCTTTTTACGTAAATGCATCATGAGCGTTTCCATTTTCTGCGCGCCCTCAGAGCCAGGAAATTGGAAGTTCAATGTCCGATTAAGGTAATAACCATACTGATGGTAAAGTTGATCCATCACTTCTACTAAATTAATCTTTTTTTGATAATACCAGCTTGCCATCTCAACAAACACCATGCTCGAGGTAATGGCATCTTTGTCTTTGACGTAAGGACCTAAAAGATATCCATAGCTTTCCTCAAAGCCAATAAGCCAACGCTTGATACCTCCGTGATCGTGTAGAGTAGCAATCTGACCTCCGATATTTTTAAAACCTGTTAAGGTTCTACGAAGCTGGAAGCCATAATTCATAGCAATAGGATCTAGCATGTCGGTCGAAACGATTGTGGAGACAGCTACTTTTTTCTTCAGATCCTCGCCGTTTCTTTTACATCTTTGAACAAGCCAATTGGTAAGAAGGACACCCATTTCGTTCCCACTTAAAAGTCTATATTCACCTTCATGCCGGACAGCGACACCCATCCGGTCGGCATCTGGATCTGTTGCTATAAGAATATCTGCATACGTTTTATTGCAAAGCTTCAAGCCTAAATCAAGAGCTTCGCGAAACTCTGGATTGGGATACGGGCACGTCGGAAAGTTGCCATCAGGTTTAGCCTGCTCGGGCACTACCAAGACGTCAGCAAGACCAATGTGTTTGAAACTACGCTGCATGAGTTCCAAACCGGTACCGTTTAGAGGGGTGTAAACAACCCTCGGACTATGACCAGGTATTATTGCAGTTGGCTCGCTAAGTGAAAACACTTCTTTAAGAAACTTGTCAAGAATTTCGTCACTAATGAAAGAGATATGGCCATCTGCCAAAGCCTCTTGAAAAGGCGCTCGCTTTGGTCCGTTAAAAAGATCAACTTGTGATATAGCTTCAGAGATTTCTCCTGCAACCTTTCCTGCGATCTGGCAACCGTCATGTGCAAAAACTTTGCATCCATTGTATTGCCTTGGGTTATGGCTTGAGGTAACCATAATTCCTGCCGCACAGCCTAAGGCTTGTACAGCAAAAGACAACGTCGGCACGGGCTCGATACGTGGGTAAAGTTTGACTTGTATCCCGTTAGCAGCAAAAACTTCAGCACACACTCGTTCGAACTTCTCTGAATTTATTCTAGAATCCCTACACAAGGCCACACAAGGAGCAGAAAGACTCGGATTCTTTTTATCGTTTCTCTTTTGCAAATTAATCCAGTTGGCAATCCCTTGCATAGCTTGTGCGACAGTGTGCACATTCATGCGATTGGTACCAACGCCCATAATTCCGCGGATGCCTGCAGTTCCAAAGGAAAGTGTCTTATAAAACGCATCATTTAAAGCATTTTCATTGCTTTGTTGTATAAGCTCTTCAAGCTCACTGGCTAAATCAGGCTCACTTTCTTGAAGATGCCAAGAATGAATTTCCTTTTGAATTGTGCTAGTAAGCATTGAAAATCGCTCTTTCCTTATTTGAGTTACAGTAGAACACCGCTTGTGCCTCATTCTATTTTTTGTCCCCACTTATTTTTTTGCTTATATTACAAATGGTAGAATTAATTTGCTAAGTAGCTGAGTCCATTTCTTTGTTTAGAGCTTGACCAAGCGGTTCTCTAGATGATCTAGAGCTATATTAATATTTTCTATTTTTGGTCATAGTTTCCTAAGTAAACAGATATATAAGGCCTTAATTACTATTGAAATAATTTAGCAAAACCTAATATTTTCAGTTAAACCGCTTGCATTACTATGCATCACCGTTTAACTGGCACATGACATGGCTGAAAGTGAAATCTTATATACTAACTATATATGTGCAGCTCATAGTACTGCAATGTCTGTGTTTTGATTGGAGTGGTCACCTTGGCTAATCCCTATCGCAAACTCTTCGAACCCATCACCATCAACAAGCTCAAAGTCAAGAATCGCATCTCGATGGCACCGCTTGGCATGGTGTGCATGTCAGACGCCCGAGGAGGCTTCTCCCAGCAGGCGCAAGACTACTACATCGAGCGTGCAAAGGGCGGCACTGGCCTCGTGATGAGCGGCGTCACGCTCGCCAACTACGACGAGATGCACGACTTCTCGGTCCCCTGCGCAGCCTATGACCCTGTGTGGTTCGCAAAGACCACGCATTCCATGATAGAGCGCATCCATGCATTCAATTCGGTCATGTTCCTGCAGATATCCGCAGGATTTGGCCGTGCCGTCATGCCTCCGATGGCCAAGAGGCTCTACGCCCCCTCAGACCAAGAGAACCGTTGGGATCCGGCACTGCATCAAAAGGCCATGACCATAGAGGAGATCCATAAGCTCGAGCACGACATGATCTCCTGCGCTGCGAGCGCCCAGCACGCCGGCTTCGACGGCGTCGAGATACACGCCGTCCACGAGGGCTACCTGCTCGACCAGTTTGCCATCTCACTGTACAACCACCGCGACGACGAATACGGCGGAAGCCTCGAGAACCGCCTGCGCCCCGCAATAAACATCGTGAAGGGCATCAAGAAGGTCTGCGGCGAGGACTACCCTGTCTCTTTGCGCTACAGTCTCAAGAGCTTCGTCAAGGCCATCCGCAAAGGCGCGCTGCCAGGCGAGAAATTCGAGGAGCAGGGCAAGGACGTCAAGGAGGGGCTCGAGGCGGCGCGCATCCTCGAGCAGGCCGGCTATGACATGTTCAACGTGGACGCCGGCACCTATGACTCGTGGTACTGGAACCATCCGCCCATGTATTTCGAGCCGGGGATGTATCGCGAGTTCGGCCGCCTGATGAAACAGACCGTGTCCGTGCCCATCATCTTGGCCGGCCGTATGGACGATCCGGAGATGGCCTGCGAGAGCCTCGGGCGCGATTGCGACCTCATCGGCCTCGGCCGTCCGCTTTTGGCAGACCCCTACTGGGCCAACAAGGTGCAAACGGGAGATTTGGCAGATATTCGGCCTTGTCTTTCCTGCCAGCAGGGCTGCCTTGCACGCCTTGCTGAGGGGCAGATGCTCTCCTGCGCGGTCAACCCCGCCTGCGGACGCGAGCGCGACTTCGCCCTCATTCCCACCGCCACGCCCAAGCACATTCTCGTCGTCGGCGGCGGCCTTGCAGGCATGGAGGCAGCCCGCGTCTGCGCCATTCGCGGCCACAATGTCGAGCTGTGGGAGCGCTCAGACAGCCTCGGCGGCGAGATCAAGCTCGGCGACGTGCCAGACTTCAAGAGGGACGATCGCGCACTGCTTGCCTGGTACAAGCGGCAGATGGAGCTTGAGCCCGTCAACGTCAAGCTGAACAAGGAAGCCACAAAGCAAGAGATCATAAACTCGGGGGCTGAGATCGTGATCCTCGCCACAGGCGCTGTGCCCGTCAGGCTCGACTTCGGCGGCAAGAACCACGTCTGCCTCGCTGATGACATCCTCTCCGGCAAGCAGAAGGCCGGCCAGAACGTCGTGGTCGTCGGCGGCGGCCTTGTAGGCTGCGAGACGGGGCTTTGGCTGGCGCAGCACGGGCATCATGTCAGCGTCGTGGAAGCCAAGGACAAGATACTCTCCGGCGGCCAGGGCATGTGCTTCGCGAACTACGACATGCTCAAAGACGAGCTTGCATTCAACAAGATGCCTGTCTACGAGAGCTCAACGGTTGACTCGGTGCAAGACTCGTCTATCGTGCTCAACACCCCGCAGGGCAAAAAGGAGCTCCCAGCCGACACCGTCATGGTCGCCGTGGGGTACCGCCCAGACACGAGTCTGTACGACAGCCTGCGCGACGGAACCCAGCTTCTCTACAACATCGGCGACTCCCGCCACGTCCACAACATCATGCAGGCCATCTGGGACGGCTACCAGCTCGCCATGAACCTGTACTAGTACTGGAAAGGTGTGTTTTAACTGCAACGACACTCCAAATAAGGGCCGCTGCTTTTGCCAGCAGCGGCCTTTGTTGTGTATATGTCAGCAACACATCTGCCGACACTGGAAGCGCATCCCAAGCGAGTCTGCCGCAAGCTTCAGATTGTATGCCTTCCGCCTTCCGATCCGCCTGCAATTTATGGCTGTTGCAACTTACAGCTGCGGTATGGGATCTTGCGCATTGTTCGGCAGCATCTGAGCAAACACGCGCACTCCCGCCCTTTGGATCTCGCCGATGTTTTTCTTGTCTTCCTCACTCACCCAAATGCGGTTGATCAGATTCTCCAGCCCCTCCTTATAGCCCATGTTCCCGAGATCGAGAGACACAGGTCGGCAGGCAAGGCAAATGTCGAGGGCGGTTTTCGTATTCCCGACGAGCACAAAGAGCTCGTTGTCTCTCAAAGACCCATTAAGCTTCTTGATGGCCTGCTCGACCGTATAGATCGCAAGGGGGATGTCTTTGGGCGCCGACATCTTCATGAGGCCTCTCCTCATATCGTTTTGCGCGATGTCGTCATCGACAAGCACCAACGCCTCCGGCGCGATGTGGCGCACCCATGTCGTCGCTATCTGACCATGAACGTATCTGTCATCTATGCGCATGAACTCGATCATCACAGCACTCCAATTGCCCCAAGGACAAATCCAACACCGAGCAGGAAGAAGAGCACCTTGACAGGCGACCACTTTGCCTTTGTCAAGAGCTTATAGCTTACGAAGACAAACAACACCGACAAAAGCCCTGGCAGCAGGGCGTCGAGCTTGTCCTGCAGCGCAATGGTCGTGTCCCCCACTGAAAAAGAGATCGAGGTCTTCGCCGTCACCAGCAGCACTGACATCGCACCGATGATAACAAGTCCAAACTCCTGCGCGATCGTCGTCACCTTGTCAAGCGCAGCGGTTATCTTCTCGATGGACTCCATCCCCTTCTTGTAGGCAATCGTGGTCCCGAAGTAACGGCACAGAAAAAGAGGGATGAAGGTCAAGGGGATGACCATCAGCGGCCCAACGATGCTGCCCTGCTGCGCGAACGAGGCGCCGAGAGAAAACAATATCGATATGTAGATCGTAAAGACAAGCGTGTCCCCTATGCCGGCAAGCGGCCCCATAAGCCCCACCTTAAGAGACTGAATGGTCTTCTCGTCGACTTTGTTCTCCTCCATCGCCGATGTGATGCCAAGGATGGGGCCTGTGAAAATCGGGTTGCAGTTGAAGAACTCGTTATGGGCCTTCAAGCGCTTCTTGAGCTCCTCTGGGTCGTCTTTGTAGGTCTCCTCCAAGGTCGGGAGCATGCAGTACAGGTAGTCATATGCCTGCTCGCGCTCGTAGTTCTCACAAGCTTGGAAAGAAGTGATCAAACGCCATGCGGTCTTTTTGATGGCTTTTTCACTCATCGCTTTGCCTCCTAGGATTAAAGATCAAGCGCTTTAGTTTTTTGCGGCCCTTGCCCCTGCTGCCTCTTGGACAGCTCGGTAATGCCAACAGCGACGGCACCGCACAAGGTGATACCAATAAAGCCGAGGTCAAAGTAGGCAGCTAGGACATAGCCGAGGATGAGAAACATCCAGTACTTCTTCGCGGGCATCATCTTGAGGAGCAGGGCGATGCCCAAGGCCGGAAAGATGCCACCAGCCTTGCCGATGGCCGTAAACACCCACTCAGGACACACGTTGAAGATCGCGTTAACCACCCAAGAGCCGAAGAAGCAGGCCAGAAATACCGGCAGGCCGCGGGAGATCGCCCAGGTGAGGTAGCCCAGCGGATGCATGCGCTCGAGCGCCTTGACGTTTCCCTCCTCGCAGTACTTGTCAGCCTTATGCTGATAAAACGTGTTGTATGTCATCGCCAAGATGTCGAAGTATGTGAAGAGCAAGGCGACGGGGATGGCAATCGCAATGGAGCCATTGAAATCTGTGCCCGTAGCCGTTGCAATCGCAATCGAGACGATAGTCGCGCAGGTGTAATCGGGAATCGTAGCGCCGCCGTAGTTCCATATCCCCATCGACATGAGCTCGAGCGTCGAGCCCACGGTCAGGCCGAGGGGAATATTCCCACAGATAATCCCTGCGCCAAAGCCGGCAAGCAAGGGGCGGGAAAGCAAAGCAATCTTGAAGCATTTGAGATCAAGGATACAGACAGCTGCCCAAAGTGCGAGCGCAATTGAGGTACCGATACTAAGCATGATTTCCTCCTACCTTCCTTTGGATCCGAACAGCTCTCCGCGCTTTTCCTGTCGTTCGCCTCCCTTATGCCAGATTTTTTTGATAGCCAGTAAACGTGCGCAGGACCTTGACTCCGTGCCGCTCGTAGAATCGCCGGCCAGCTGCATCCGTGGAAAGGAAGAACATGTGGTGAATGCTCTTCTTTTCCATCTCGTACATCGCACTTTCAAGCAGCACTCCTCCTATCCCTGTGTTTCTGCAGGCAGCGGCTATTCCGATGGGGCCAAAGCGCATGGGGTTGTCATCTATCGCCCGCGTGCAAAAGCCGACAATGGTGTCATGTGGGCTCAAAACGATGAGAATGCGATCCTTCGCGGTTCCTGCGCGCATGGCCATGAGGCAATTGCGCTTCCAGCCACCACCGAACTCATCCCGCACGAAGCGAAGAAGCTCGAGGGACCTCGCATCGTCATAGGGCACGACGCGATATCCCAGCTGCCTTGCCTTGTCTGAGGCTCTCTTGGTCTCAGGCGAAAGGCGAAAGCCATAGAGGTCACGGCACATCCGGTAGCTCTCCTCACCGGCAACGTAGCCCCTTTTCTCCAAAAAGGGAGCCATCGAGGGATAGGCATCCTTGTCGACGCCCCGGAAGAAATAGCCTGGGCTATAGGCGGCAATGATGCAACGCCTGACGCCGAGAGAGACAAGACGCATCTCGGCACAGGTAAGCAATGAGCTCCCGACATGAGCGCGCTGCATGTCTGCGCGCACAAACATGAGGTTGACCCAGCCCTTGTCTGGCTCAAGCCCGCGCTCCATATAGGGGAACTTCCGCTTGGTGGCAAGCAGAAAGCCCACCACCTCTGCCCCTTTGCAGGCCACAAGGGCGAGCAGGGGATCGAAATTGTCATCCCAGAGGACTTGCTTCCTGAATCTCTCGATGCTCACAGGGTCTGCCATGAGCGTTTGGTTCCACAGTGCGACAACAGGGCCCTCGAGATCCTGAGAAAATTCCCTAATCTGCATCTTTACCGTAGCCTCCCAGCTTGATGGCCTTACGCACGTGGCCTTGCGCCTGCTTTAAAAGCCGCTGTGCCTCTTGCGCGCCACAGCGGCAGAGAATCATCACTATCGCGGCCTTGGCCTTTCCGCCAGTCGCCTCCAGCGCGCCTTGAGCAGCATCCACGTCACAGCCAGTTGCCTCCATCACAATGGAGGCAACCCGCGAGCGAAGCTTCTCATTGCTTTGCACCATATCCACCATCAGGTTTTGATAGGCCTTGCCGACACCCACCATCGCCCCTGTTGAGATCATGTTGAGCACGAGCTTTTGGGTCGTGCCCGCCTTAAGGCGGGTTGAACCTGTCAGGACTTCTGGGCCAGGAAGCATCTCTATGGCGAGGTCTGCCTCCTTGCCGATCTTCGAGTCCGCGACATCGGCTATCGCCACTGTGGGAATTCCCTGCATATGGGCATGCCGCAAGCCGTAGACGACATAGGGTGTGCGCCCGCTTGCCGCTATACCTATCACGATATCGCTTGGGCAAGCACCGATCTGCTCGAGCTGCTCTCTGGCCTCCGTCGTGCTGTCCTCTGCTCCCTCGGCAGCATTGATAAGCGCGGGGTACCCGCCAGCTATGAGGCCGACGACCTTGTCCGCGGGCACGCCGAACGTCGGCGGGCACTCCGATGCGTCCAGCACCCCCAGCCTGCCGCTCGTTCCAGCGCCAAGGTAAATGATCCTCCCTCCGCAGGCTAGTGCCTCCGTCGCCATCTTGATGGCCTGCGCGACCTGCGGCAGCACGGCCCGCACGGCCTGGACGGTGCGTCCGTCCTCGTCATTCATGACCTTCGCGAGCTGTAGGGGGCTCATCATGTCAAGGTCCTTCGTGCGAGGGTTTCTCTCCTCAGTTGCCAAACCCTTCAGATTGATCAGCACGGCTTTTCCTAACCCTCGTCTTTTCCAATGTAGTTGTGCATAAAGAGCTGCGAGTACTCCTCAAGGTCGTCGTGCATGTACGACATGTAGAGAATGTCAACAATGTTGAGCTGGGCCATCCGCGAGGTCATCGCGCCGGCCCTCAGATACGCCTCTGTCTCAGGGACGCCAAGGATGACGTCGGAGGTATGAGCCAGACGTGTCCGGCCGTCATTTTTGGTGATTGCGATGACCTTTGCCCCGCGCTCATGGGCAACCTTTGCGCATTGGGCAGTCTCCTTGGTCAGGCCCGAGTAGCTCACGGCGATCGCGAGATCATCTTTTGCCATGTTGCGTGCGTAGGTGAGCTGCACTTGCCAGTCGCCATCAAGGTTGACTGGCTTCGCCACCCGAATGAGCTTTTGGTAGAAGTCCTTCGCAACGACAAAGGAGGCTCCCACCCCGAACAGGTCAATACTCTTTGCCTTGTGCATGAGCTGGACACATTTTTCGAGGGACTCCACCTTCAGCGCCTTTATGCAAAGCTCCAAGGCCTGAATGTTCCTCGTGGTGACCTTCTCGATGATATCTTTCGCACTGTCCTCGGCCTTGAAGTCATCAAGCGAAGAAACCTTTATCTGCTTGCGCAAGGCGAGGCTGTATACCAGGCTTTGTTTGAAATCGCTGTAGCCAGAGCAGCCCAACCCCTTGCAGAACCTGACGATACTTGAGGCGGATGTGTCACACTCCTGTGCGAGGTCATGGACCGCTACAAGAAGGCCAGTAAGCGCTTCGGTGGGCTTGCCTTGACATAGTTTGCGAGCTGGTCGCTCACGGAGCCAGACGGATAGTCACAAAGGTCAATCTGTGAGAGAAGATGAGTTTCCATGGTTCCTCCTGTTGCTTGTGCTTATAGTAGGAAAGAAAACAATGTTTCTAATTACCATTTATAACTATGGTACTTTATTCCTCTATTAGGTATGAGAAACTATGCATATTTGCAGTTAATACGCCTTAACGAACTGGCAATGGTATGTACGTTCCATTTCAAATTGAATGCAAATTGTGTCTACATTCTTTGCAAGCCACATCCCTCTCCTCACAAAGACCATGAACGCCTCAGCAAATCTACGGGTATCAGTGCCCTAAGGACTTACAAAACGTATGCACGCACAACCAACCCTAAGGAGGCTTCATGTTTGAGATCAAAGGAAAGACCGCCGTCATCACCGGAGGCACCTCGGGAATCGGCCTGGCCACAGCAGAAGCGTTTCTCAAGAAGGGCGCCAAGGTCGTGGTCGCCGGCCGCAATGAACAGCGCGGGGCAGCGGCGCTCGAGGATCTGAAGAAGATCTCTGACGACGTGCTCTTTCGCAAGACAGACACCAGCGACGAGCAAGACGTCAAGGCACTCATCGACTTCGCCGTCGAGAAGTTCGGCTCCCTGGACATCATGTACAACAACGCCGGTATCGGAAACGCCGCGCCAGTCGACCAGATGAGCGGAGAGGACTTCAGGAAGCTCATCTCCATCAACCTCACCGGCGTCTTCTACGGCATCAAATATGCCGCCCTGCAGATGGAGAAGCAGGGCAAAGGCGGTGCCATCGTGAGCACCTCCTCCATTGAGGGAGTCATCGGCGACCCCAACCTCCCCGCCTACAACTCCGCCAAAGGCGGAGTCAACATCTTGACCAAATCAGCCGCCCTCGCGCTGGCCAAGTACAACATCCGCGTCAATACTGTAAACCCTGGCTACATCCTGACCGGCATGGTCAACGAGAAGACCATGGGCAAGGAGGGCCTGGCAAAGCTCGTCTCCCTGCATCCCCTCGGACGCCTCGGCAAGCCTGAGGAGATCGCCCACGGCGTCGTCTTCCTCGTGGAAAACGAGTTCACAACCGGCCTGAACCTCTACATCGACGGCGGCTACACGGCACAGTAGTGTCCCATCCCCTTTGGCTTATAGCTTTGCTAAAAAGTGGGAAAGCATTATGAATTTTCAAATGCTTTCCCACTTTTATAACTAGCCAATTTATAAGCAGAAATATTTATGCTCCTATGCTGAGCTAATAACAAATGCAACAAACTCGATGCAGTAGCCAACAATTGCCACGATAATTCCGAGAGCAGCTGAATATTTGTAAACGAGGTCCTTGTGCATTTTTTGCAGCACAATGAGGATGACTATTCCAGCTATAGGCAAAAAATAGGACAATGCTATCTCTCCCACAACAAGCCATTTGAGAAAAACCGAAAGCTTGCCGAAGCTAGTAGCATAACGAGATATCAGCTCATGCATTTGAGTCTTCCTAATCTTCACGAATAGCGTCTCTAAGAGAAATAAAAACCTCAGATGCAGCTTCAATAGCTGCATTTGAGGTCTGCGAGAGGGACTAATTACTTAAGCTCAGGCCAGTATTCCTTGTTTGCGACTATATAGTCATCAAGAAGCTCTCTTGCCGCGTCTGCATCATTAACAAGACGATTGAGCGTAAGCGCCTGTAAAGCCTTGTGATAGCTTCCTTCCAAACATGCATCTGCCGTCAACTTCTCATAGCAATACTGGTTTGTCAGCAATCCCTGTTGAAATGTCGGAACCCTGCCAACTGAAAGTGGCTCTGGGCCATGCGAACCCATGTGGCAAGGGACCTCAACCATGGCCCCTTCAGGAAGATTGGGAATTATGCCCTTATTCTCAGTCATGCAGAGGAAGACGTCGCCTGTATTATGCGAAAGGGCATATGCCAAGTCTACGATATAGGTGGCATGACCATCGTTCATATCGTCAGGCTCGATTTCCCACTTCGTGCCCTTCATCTTTCCTGCCGCCACAATCTCATCCACCATGGCAAACTTTCTCTTCTCGTCGCCGTCCATGACCTCATTTGCCCGAGTGTAGGTAGGATTTTCCGTTGAAAGCATATGCCGAGGATACAGGTAGTATTGCAAATACGTATTTGGCGTTGTGGATAGCTCAGATCCTTCAGAGTCCTTTACCATCTTGTGCATAAAGCGGAACGTTTCTGCCCAGCTATGGTCAAGGCCGTGGTCTCCATCATCAGGCTCAGGTTTAGAGAATATTTCGCGAATGCGCGGCAAATAGTTCTCCCCTGTCTTTTTATCAAGTACCGCATAGAACCAACCGAAGTGGTTAAGACCAAAATACCGTGCTTCCAAATCTGAGGGCTTTTTCCTCAAAGCCTTTGCATAAATTGCCATAATCCCAACTGGCATGTCGCAAATATTGATTACACGAAAATCGCCCGGGAAGATACGTTTGGTAGCCTCAGCAACTATTGCAGCAGGGTTGGAATAGTTCAGTACCCAAGCATTTGGAGAATACTTCCTCACTTCTCGAATAATTTCACAAACCGCAGGAATAGAGCGCATGCCATACGCAAATCCGCCCGCTCCACAGGTCTCTTGCCCAATGCATCCATGCGCCAGCGCAATATGCTCATCCTTTTCCCTCATTTTCATGCGCCCTGCGCGGATCTGCATCATGGCAAAGTCAATACCTGTAAAAGCTTCTTTTGGGTCAACAGTATCAACTATCTTGCATGACGGATAATATTCCCGCATCAAAATACGTGCATATTCAGCAACGCGATGCTGACGGTCATATTCATTATCAAACAGAATAACTTTCTTAAGAGGAAAGCGATCTTTCTCAGAAACCAGCATCTTCAAAATTCCTGGGGTATAGCGAGACCCACCACCCGCAATGCATATTGTGTATTCTTTATCCTCCGCTTGAGCTTCCGTGCCACGTTTATATGGCTTCCCACTAATAACAGCGGTTTCCATGTTTTCTCCATTCCTTTTTCCAAAGTAATTCAGATATTTGCCATATCGAGTTTCCGCTCAAATTGCCAATAGAAAATTAAATCTCTCCATTACTCAGAATTACGATGGAGTCTTTCATTGATGGCCGCACATACGTCGTCGACACGCAGGCCTATGATTATCTGCACGCTATCATTCTTTTTAACAATGCCGGAATTTTTAAATTTATTGATAGCTGCTTCATCAAGCTTGCTCATGTCCTTTAACGTAACACGTAGGCGCGTAAAGCAATTCTCGAGGTCCTCAATATTATCTGCGCCACCAAGCCCCTCGATAATGTCGTCTGGATCACCTAGCTCACGTACAGACTTAAGCATATCGTTGGAGCCAGTTTTTCCCTCTTCAGTTTCCTCGTCAGCAAAATTGGTCTGCTTAGCTGCAGCCTTCTGTGTTTGTGCTTTCTTGACTGCCGCTATCGCAGAGCCCTCGATCTCTTCACGACCTGGCGTTTGCAAATTGAGTTTGTTGATCAAGAAGACAAACGCGAAGTACCAAGCGGCCGTACCGATCAGACCAAGTATGATCCATACCCACCAATGAGAGAGCGCAGGAAATGCAATGAAGCCGACGACAGTATCGATTATTCCTGAGTATTGAGAAGAAGCAAAACCAAACACATAGCACAAAGTCTGGAACAAGCCATCAAGAAGAGAATGCACTAGCCAAAGCACCGGTGAAGCAAACAGGTAGAGGAATTCCAACGGCTCTGTAATTCCGGCAAGTATTGCAACCATGGCCGGTGGAATAAGCAAAGCACGTGTTTGTGCCTTACGCTCAGGCCGGGCGGTATGAATAAAGGCTAAGACCGTTCCGATAGTGCCCCAGATCTTTGAGAAGCCGAAAAACATATATTGAATTGAGCCATCAATACTTGTTATAGAACCTGCGTTGGTCAGCTCGGCGAGCCAAATGTTATATGCGCCGGAGTAATCTTGGCCCGCAATTGTTGCCGTACCGCCAATAGACGTGTACATAAAGGGCATATAAACAAGGTGATGCAAGCCAGTAGGAATAAGGAAGCGGTTGAGAAAGCCATAAACGAACAGCCCTACATACCCCGATGCCCGAATGAAGGTAGTTAGAGCATTTATTCCTGCGTCAAGAACAGGCCAGATGTATGCCATAACAATGGCCAAAGCAATGTCCATGAGAATTATCATGAAACAAGACCAGCGGGTGCCTCCGTAGATGCGCAAGGCATCCGGCAATTGCTTATCGCAGGTTTTATTAAATATCCAGCCATTCAAGCAGCCAAGAATGATGCCCATAAAGACACCAGCATCATCAACTTGGATGCCAAGAACAGTACCTTGACCAGTGCCGGTGAGCGTACCTCCAACGGACTCAGGATCAATCAACATCCCTGTGTTCGTAAGAAACAAGTTATTGGCATAGAGGTACACGAGAAACGATATTAGGCCAACGATTGCCGCATCTGATTTCTTCTTTTTCGCAAATACAGCAGTCAGCCCCACACAAATAATGACCGAAAGGTTGGTAATGCCTGCCTGCATCACAACAACTTCTAGAAAAGAGCCTATAGCCTTGATGAAGCTAGGCATGAAGCTGAGATTTAGAAGTACACCAAATGCAATGAGAATACCAATTACAGACAAGTACAATATTGGTTGGATGATAGCGCCAGAAAATCGCTTCATCAGGCCACCTGAGGATTTTTTACTCACTGCTACTTCCCTCCTACTTTTCAATACAAAAAATGACATATTTAAACTCAGACGCACTCCCCCTACAAAACGGTCGACCGTTTGTTATAAACAAATCTATACATGTAAAAGGTTTGGTATTAGTGTTTTGATCCAACGGGAGAGAGTTTCACTGCTTTGTGAATTAATTCGAAATTGTGAATTTATTCAGTACTTTTCACGCTAAAAAAATAGATGGAGGATCAAACTTAATGACATTATCGCTAACTGATCGTTTGCTACTAGAGACGTTCAATTACCACTGTGCTCAGCATGACTATGTGACTCTCACACAACTTGCCAAAGAGTGTTCCGTCGCGAAATCAACCGTGGAAAAATTCGCACAAAAGCTAGGGTATGAAAACTTCGTTGACTTAAGAGAGTCAGCATTTCAAGAGAATGCTGATTCAAGCAATTTCATAATTACTGATATTGTCGAGGGAGATCTCCTTGAAGCCGCCGATTCATTAGCTACCATTTTCTATGAATGTCGGCATAAGAAGAACTTTATCCATACTAATAGAATACCTCCGTCAAGTATTCTGGCCCCATGGCTCTCAAGAAAACTCAGTATGCTTGACATCCTCGCTCCTGCGTCATATGACTACGCGCAAATACTTGATTCTCAGATGCCTCTTGGATTTGAAATTTTTTTTAATCATAAAATGATAGATTCATATGTAGATGACGTACCTATCAATCAGCCCATAATAGAGATTACTCGCAATGCAAATGTACAAACTATTTTGCTTGGCGATAACATTTCTTCTGCCCATGAGGAACAGGCATCGTTAGCTATACGTATAGGCTCCTCAATAAGCGGAGGAGCAGACCTTTTTATCGCTCGCTGTATGATTTTGTTAGAGCTATCTCTCTCAGAGTTTGCTTCCCTTAGAGACCGGGAGAACTCAAAGAAACCAGCACACAGCGACCAAAATGCAACAAATGTTACTTACAATAGCCCGTCACAAAATTCTACAAGTGATTCTGATAATAATGATCTTGAGATTCTTAAGGAGATGATGTTTCTTTGAAACGAATTACCCCTAACGAACAAGCTATTCTCAAAGCAGCCCAAAAAGCACTGTCTGACAATCACCCTGCCACCATAGCAGAGGTGGCCAAAGATGCCGGTTGTGCGACATCAAGTGTCTACTATCTTGCAAAAAAGCTCGGTTATGATGGCTGGTCGCAAATGTCTCATGAGCTACGCCATGGGCATGCAACTATCGCCAAATTTGGATATCATGTCGAGACACGTAATATCACATCACGGTTTACTAGCATTTGCGAACTGCTTATTTCGCGTAAAAAAGAGCCATTGCTAATTGATTCTTTAGGCGATGGAGACGCTGCAGCTTCCTACCTCATGTACAAACTCGCTTGCAGAGGCTTTCAACCCCTCTTTTATTCTATGACCATATTGGAAAACTGCCGCATAAATAAACGTCAGGATAAACATAAGGGAATTATGTTTATCATTAATGAAAGTGGAATTGCCCTAGCAAGTGACTGTAAGGCCGGCAAAGAAGCTGGATTCAATATAATTTCGTTTACCCGGACAAACAACTCTCCTGTAGCGCTTTCTTCTGACATTGCAATCAATATCAAAGATAATAAGTCAAGCTATCGCAGCGGGTACGAACCAAATTTCTTTGGAGCAAAAGTCATAGCCTTCATAGAAATTCTCTTTGCAAATTATGATCGAATCGCTTTACTTAGAGACCGGCCAGCAGTTGAAGACAACAAACAGTGACTTCGACCGAAGCTCTCAGCCATAGAGTTGTTAGCTCTATGGCTGAGAGCGTGGCTATATCTCCCCTCCAACGTAATGATCATTGACCCCCACACGCACATAACAGATGTCCCAAGCATCGCGGCAGAGCATGGGATATGCCGCCTAACCCCACTCGCCTATGAAATACACAGGTCGATTCTTTCTTGCCAACACGGCGCAAAACGTGATTGGCCTCAAGCTATAAAGTAAAGTATAAAAATCTTCGAAGGTTCAATGCACAGCGCGGAAGTGCCTACTGCAAAGGATCTCTCCTTGTATATAATCCTTTTTTCCCTCTGGAACTTACAAGCCACAATCTACGGCCCTAAAGATTACGATAGCTGACCAAACAGAGATCGTCCTGCTCCTGCAACAACCACTGGCGAAGCTGCGGGTCGATCAGCGCATCGACGTCCTTAATCCGATTGACCGTCAGAGAGCTATGGCTGAGGATAAAATCATCCAGATAGCCGGAGTGGAAGATGAGGACATAAGTGTCGCTGCCAAATATGCCCTCGACCACGCGCCGCACGAAACCTCTCGGGTCATAACGTTCAGGCGGCAGCAAATCCTCGCAGGCCACATGGGCCTCCGTCGACCCGCAGACGACAACTCCGGCCGGGTCAAAGGACAGCAGCTGCTCCTTCAGGTGATGCTCCCCTGCCACAAAGCTAATGGCTCGCGTCAGTTTTTTGCTTGTAACCGCATGGACCTCGAAGTAGTCCGGCCCGGTGCCGACAAGCTCCTTGAAGCGCGCGTACTGCGCCTCGATCTCGATGACCACCTCGTCGAAGTCGACAAAGTCCACGCCTTGCTTGATGCTCTGGCGATAGACTTTGCTGCTCTTGAAGCAGCCATTGCTTCCGAAGAGGCTGGGCACGAGGGACAGATCTGCGCACGGCCTACCGATGCAGACGTTAGTGTGCTGCCCGATCGCGACCGCTGCGCCAGACGGTGTCGCATCGCCGCACCAACCTGCGCTGCCACACGTCTCACCCACGCGATGCCGCGCGCGGCCTCGGCCATGTTGGGCATGACGTCCACCAAGCGCACGAGGCCCTGCCACACCGTGCAGACGATGCCCACGTCCACGGTATAGCTGTGGCCCACATTGTCTGCCCGAATAAGAAGCTGCCTAATGTTATGCAAACCCCTTGTCCTTGGCTAGAGACCAGCAGAAACACGCACCCCCGCCTGCTCAAGCTACCCGCGAAAGATCGAGTACCCCCTGCGAAGGATACTCAATCTCGCACCAGGGCCTTGTGTTAAGCGCACTGAGCCTTTATCAGCGCCTCATGCAATGCCCGTTGCGCTCCGCACCAGCGTCGCTCGTTCCAGCAGCGCCAGCGCCTCTACGCCTTTTGCACCTCAGAGAAGGCAATCTCCGCCGCAGTCTGTGCGTCGGCTGAAAGCTGCTCCTTGGTGAAGCCGAACAGATACGCGATAACGGCCGCCACGATGAAGGCGATCATCCCCGCGACGGATACCCCATGCGAGGTTGGCCGTGCTGCCCTAGGCGAAGCTGATGACCTCAAGGATGTTGCTCGCACCGACGACATACACCGCCATGCCAAACGTCCTCGCAACCTGGCCGCCGACTACGCCGCCAATCAACATCGCCACGAAGCAGCGCGTGTACTTGAAGCCGCAGCCGTACGGCGCCCACGATGCCCGAGGACGCATATCCCAAGTTGGCGCCCTTTTCCTTCTTCTCCTTGATGCGCAAAAAAGTGCTGAAGGCTATGCCCCAGGTGGCGAACTACGCGATGCCTGCGGAGACCAGCACGCACGAGTCATATCTGACAGAGATCATCTGCGTGAGGGCAAGCGAGACCAGGATTACATGTATGCTCGTCATGACCAGGGAATCCCAGATCACGGAGATGATGGCGCACGTAAGAATGGTCACGATGCCGCTCACGCCGCCGAAGACGAACAGGATGACGCCGATACCGTAGCCCAGCAGGGTGCCGATCGGGGCAAGCGCGCACACTGACAGCGGCACCATCACGAACATCGTCAAGAACGGCATGAAGACCGTCGAGAGCATATCCGGTATGACGCGCTTGAAGAACTTCTCGACCTGCCACAGCACCGGCAGCACCGAAGACGAGCAGTTGATCAAGATCGCCGGGAATATTCCGTAGATCATGGTCATCCAGCCTGCGCCGTTGTTCGTCACGAACGTAATGAGGTCCGGCTTAATCAGGACGCCGCCAATCATCATGCCGAGTCGCTAGGAGCAGCCCAGGACCTTCGATGCCGACCTGCCGATGTATATCGACAGGAAGTAAAGTCTGCATCATAAAGCGAGTTGTAGAACAAGTTGTACGCGTTGCCGTTCTCATCCCAGAGGTTGAGCATGCTCGGTCGGCGATGACCGCCAGCACGCCACTGGTAATCTGCTTGTTGTCTGCCATTGGTCTGCCATTGGTCTTCCCTTCTCCTATGTCTGCTGCCCCATCAGTTAGATCATTTGTACACACCGCCTGCATGCACACATGTCAACGGAAGATCACTAAGGCAAGAGAAGCCTTCGCGCGCCTTGTGAGAAGAAGGGCCAAGCAGCTGCATGTCGCAGCCATCCCCATAAAAAACTCCATGCACATCACGCAGGCCCGACGGCACGACACGACGCAATTGCCTTGGTAATGCTCCGCAGAGCTAACCAACGAGTAACATCTAGATTTTTTTAGCCAGCAGAACCAGAGATTTCAAGCACAGCGCATCCAGAATGTCACAAACGATAACAAAAACACCGTCGTCTGCCTAGATCGCGTCGCGTGGGCCCTCGATGATGCCGTGGCGCGAGGCGATGCGGTTCACTTGAAGGATCAAATAGACCTTCTCCTCCTGCGTGATGTCCTACTCAAACTCCTCGACAAGCACCGCCGCGGAAGAACTTGTCTGAAGCGTCATTTAAGTCCTGGGGACGATCCCACCACCACACGTTGAGGTCCCCTGAGAAGAAAAGCGTCTTTTTACAGGCCCCAGATAGCAAGGTTATAGTGATCTGAATGCTCGTATGAGACGAACACCGCCAGGGGCACATCAGCTGACAGTGCGGGCAGCTCCCCTGTGTACCAGTCAAAAAGCAGGTTGCAGCTCGCAAGCTCGACGGCAAAGCCGCTGTGGTAGATGTGCGTAATTCGCATAGTGAAACCCCCTCACAGAGAAGGCTGTAAGCTTTGAGTGCCAGATCTCTAACACACTATAGAGGAAAATGCATGAAACGTTTCTAGACTTTGGCCTGCAGCTGACAAACTAATCAATGTATCAAGAGGGCTGCTAGGAATTAATACTGAGCCCTTTTCACTATAGCTTCAGAGCAAAAGGCGAGGAGCTTACGCTCCCCGCCTTTTAAACAGCAGTCTCTTGTTTCTTTACAGGGTGAGGCTGTCTGACTTCGATATCTTCATGAAAAGAAGCAGGGAAAGAACAGTAAAGCCTATCAGGATCGTACCAAGGGCAGCGGCAATGCCGTAGTTGCCACGCACTACCTCCGTGTAGATTGCCACGGTCATGGTGCGCGTCTTGACCGTGTAAAGAAGAACTGATGTGGAGAGCTCAGAGATCATGGTGATCCAGGTGAGGATCGCGCCTGAGACGATACCAGAAGCCATCATGGGAAGCGTGATCTTAAGGAAGGTGTTGAGTCTGCTTGAGCCGAGGCTCTCGGCCGCCTCCTCGATGGTGACCGGTATCTGCCTTAGGGCGGCCTCAGAGGACCTTACAGTATAGGGCAGGCGCCGCAGCGCAAACGAGATGGCCATGATGGCGACGGTGCCTGTCAAGGTGAGAAAGCCCGTCCCGCCAACGCCAGAGTTAAATGCCGTGATAAAGGCAATGCCCAAAACGGTGCCTGGGATGATGTAGGGTAGCATGCTCAGCGTGTCCAAAAGGCCGGTAAAGGCGTTTTTCTTGCGGATTGCAAGGTAGGCAAGCAGCGTGCCCACGACCAAGACGATCGCCAGGCCCAGCAAGGGTATGCGGATGGTGTTGATGATCGAGACTCCGTCACGTCGAATTGCGTTAGCGTAGTTCTCAAACGAGTAGCCCGCCACCGTCACCATGCGCTTAGTATTTCTGAAGGAGGTGTAGACAAGGTAGCCTTGTGGAAGGACAGCAATGAAGATCGCCCCATAGACAAGGATGTACATCACAACTTTTTTCCAGGAGCGCACAGGCGCGGGCTCGATGGGATGAAGTGAGTTCATCGAGTAGCTGAACCTGTTGGCAACAACCTGTTGGATCAAAAAGATCACGAGCGAGATGACGATCGCGATGATCGCCAAGGCCGAGGCAAACGCGCTGTTGGTGTTGCCGACCTCGCTGATGAACTCCTCATAGATCGTGACCGGGAACGTGCGGTAGCCCTCGCCGATGAGCATGGGCGTGCCGAAGTCCGCAAAGGCACGCATGAACACTAGCAGCGCCGCAGCAACGATCGTCGGCATCAGCAAAGGCAGCAAAACGCTGAAGAAGCGCTTGGCACCACGAGAGCCCATCGACTCGGCAGCTTCGAGAATGGAGCTGTCGACATTTTTGAGGGCCCCTGAGACATACAAGAAAACCAAGGGGAAGAGCTGCAGCGTGAAGACCAAGACAATGCCGGCAAAGCCGTAGATGTTGATCTCGCCAAAACCTAGGTAGATCTGCAGAAACTTCGTGATGGCCCCTTGCCTGCCCAAAAGGAGGATCCAGGAGTAGGCGCCGACAAACGGCGGAGACATCGAAGCGACTATGATGAGGATCTGCAGCAGCTTCTTGCCACGGAACTGGAACATCGCAAAGACATAGCCCAAGACAGCGCCCAGCAAAAGCGCAAGCACCGTGGCCATGCCCGAGACCGCAAAGCTGTTCATAAGGGTGTCAAAGTAGTACTGCCGGGAAAAGAAGCTAGCGAAGTTACCCAAAGACAGCTGGCCGTCAACAAAAAGCGCAGATCCAAGAATCGTGATGATGGGGTAGATCAAAAACAAAAGATAGCCAACAAAGATAAGGGTCGCGGCTACCGTCCATATGTTCCAAGAGGACTGCCGTTTCATTTAACCCACCTCTTCCAGCAGGTTCTTTGTGCCGTCTTTGGTAAAGGTGTTGATCTTCGCGGTGTTTACCTTCAGGTGCACGCTATCGCCGGGGACAAGGTTTTCTGAGAAGCTCGACTCCTCGGAGATTTGGATACGATCTGAGAAGGCGGTTTTGACGAAATAGTCCGTATCCTTGCCCAGATAGACCGAGTCCACTATGGTGCCCTCAATGGGGCCATCAGGACAGCGGACAAACTCCTCCGGACGAATGCTCACCCTTACTGGCTGGTCTGTGGCAGCGTCTAGCTGAGCCACCGGGATCCGGTAGCCCCCTGCAAGCTCAATTGCTGCCTTGCCGCCTTCGTGGAGCAAGGTCCCATCGAGCATATTTGTGCGCCCGATGAAAGTGGCAACAAACTCGTTGTGAGGACGATGGTAGAGCTCCTTCGGCTTGCCGACCTGCTGTATCTCGCCGAAGCTCATCACGGCGATGCAGTCAGAGATGGCCATCGCCTCCTCTTGATCATGTGTGACATAAACCGTCGTGATGCCAACCTGGTGCTGGACATCCCGGATGACCTGACGCATGTCCAACCTCAGCTTCGCATCCAAGTTGGAAAGGGGCTCATCCATGAGCAGGACGTCTGGGTTGATAACAAGCGCTCGCGCAATGGCGATCCTTTGCTGCTGCCCGCCGGAGAGCTGGTCTGGCTTGCGGCTTTCAAACTGCCCGATCTTCATAAGCTTGAGAAACTCGTTTGTGCGCTTCTCAACTTCGTCCTTGGGAACCTTATGCTGCTTCAAGCCAAAGGCGACGTTGTCTTTGACCGTGAGGTGAGGGAATATGGCGTAGTTTTGAAAGACCATTCCAATATTGCGCTTGCTGGGCTCTATGTCATTGATGCGGGTGTCCCCAAAATAGAAGTCCCCGCCCTCAATGGAGTTAAAGCCGGCGATCATGCGCAGAAGCGTGGTCTTGCCGCATCCCGATGGACCCAGCAGGGTAAACAGGGAGCCATCTTTTATATCGAGGCTCAGATCATCTATAACCGGGGTATTGCCCTCATAGATCTTCCGCGCATGTGCAATTCTAATTTCACTCATAATTATGCGTCTCCGGGACTCGCACGTTAGCCGGCAATTGAAGTAGAAATGTCTGTGTACTTGCTCACGATCTCATCCGCATGTTGGTTGACGTATTCGTAGTCTTCCTCTACAACGTTGATCTCGTCCATGGGCTTCATATTGGAGTTGAGCGTCACGTCGTCACGTACAGGACGGACCGTTGTGTTCTCTGCGATAACCTGCTGTCCTTCTTGGGAGACCGTGTAGTCGATCCACGCCTTCGCCTGATCTAGGTTCTGGCAATTCTTGATGATGGCGCTCGAGGCAGGAAGGAAGACGCAGCCTTCTTTCGGATAGACCACATCGACATTCGCGCCGTCAATAAGCAGCTGAACACAGGGATCCTCATAGGAAAGACCGACAGACATTTCGCCGTCAGAGACGGTCTTGTAGACGTTGGAGGAGCTCGAGGCTATCTTTCCGGCTACAAGCGTATACAGCTTGCGCACGTAGTCCCAGGCGTCATCCGAGTCATAGCCGCCCATGTCTTTCAACATGTTCGTCAGCTGAGCAAAGGCGCTAGAGGAGTTTGCGGGGTCAGCCGAGGCGATCTTGCCGGAGAGGTCATCACGCAGGAGGTCGGCATAGCCCTTGATATCCATGCCATCCGTCAGATCTTTGTTGAGAAGGATGACAGAGCCATCAAGGCAGTACGGAGTGCTATAGCCTGTCGTATTACGATAAGACTCTATCACGTTATCATTTTCTGCGGCTGTGTACTCTTGGAAGAGATCGCTGCTTGACCAGTATTTCGTATAACCGCCACCCCATACGATATCTGCAACGGGGTTGTCCTTCTCCGACTCCAGCTTCTTGAAGACCTCACCGGTACCAGCCTGAATAAGATCGACGGTAATGCCTGTCTTGTCCTCAAAGGCCGGGATAACCGTATTGGTCAGCGTCTCTGAGTTCGGCGTATAGATGGTGAGGCTGCCGCCAATTTGCTCTGAGCTCCCAGCCGAGCCGCCACTGCCCTCCGAGCTGCCAGAGTCACTTCCGCAGCCTGCTAGGTTAAGACCGGTCACTGCGGCGGCGGAGCCTGTCAGGCCCATAAACGAACGGCGGGTCATTTGATGATTGAGATGCATCGCACTTTCCTTCCCTTATTTGAAACATCGGTTTACTGCCCTTGAACAGCAGCAATTTGTAAACAAATTGTAAGTGCAATGTAAGCTATCTATTAGGCACGGCGAGCATCCAATTTGCTGAGCGCACCCATATTCCAGCGCAATGAAATCCTGCTTGACAGGGTTATTCTTTAGGAATAGACTTGCTAAATAGTTTTTTTTACTTAATTACTATATGTTCTGTTTATTTTCTTAATTTATATATCTCAGAAGCAAGAAATATCTAAGTAAGACAAGAAACCTCTTAGACACAAGCCAACCAGCAATCTGAAAAACACCAATGAAGCCAAAGGCTCTCTCTCTGCCCTATTCGAGCTCACAGATATCCTTGAAATGGAAATGGAAGGGACTGCTCAGCACCAGGATTATAAGGGAACTCACGATATCCATCGCGCGCTTAACAAGATGCCAAGAGGGGTTGTGCGGGGAAAATTAAAGCTGGTAAATCTCCTATCGCTATCAGCAAGAACCTCGTAAAATCTGCTCAAGTCAGACGGCTTCAAGGACTGATGCGTTCATTAAAATCGAATTTCTTATGCTGTAGAGTCACTAACCTCAGACAGGATTGGAAACATAACCACTCCTGCACTTGACAAGCTCACAAACGTCCTCGAAGTGGATATGAGAGGCATATGGTTTTAGCCGCGGATCTGTAAGGCAGGCATGGGCCGAGGTTTTGTTGTCTGCATAGTGCATGGGAAAAAGCGCACGAGCACCAACGACTTCCATATAGGCGATAATCCCTGCAGCGGGATCTACCAGACGAGGGTCAAGTGGCACGAAGGCAACATCCACCTTCTTGTCCGCAATGCGGGCAAGCTCGCCGCGGAAGAACTTGTCTGAAGCGTCATTTAAGTCCTGGGGACGATCCCACCACCACACGTTGAGGTCCCCTGAGAAGAAAAGCGTCTTTTTACAGGCCTCGACAAGGAAGGCCACTCCCTCGTCGTTTGACTCGAGCGTAGAGATCCTGATAGTCTCTGGCACCTTCGCAAGTGTGACCTCATAGCTTTGGTGTGGGACCACCGAAACGAGGTCTACGCCCTTTGGCGCCTTAGCCGCGACGTCCTCATCCACTACGTAGTGCACCTCTGAGAAGCGTTTGCGCAGGCCCCAGATAGCAGGGTTATAGTGATCTGAGTGCTCATGGGAGACGAACACCGCCAGGGGCACATCAGCTGACAGTGCGGGCAGCTTTCCTGTGTACCAGTCAAAAAGCAGGTTGCAACTCTCAAGCTCAACTACAAAGCCACTATGGTAAATGTGTGTAATTCGCATAGATACTCACTGTCCCGCTAAAAAATGTAGAAGAATTTCTCCTGTTTTTAAATCCTCTAGGCAACCTCCTTGTGATGCTTCACCAAATACGCTAAAAGAACATAACGAAAAATACTATAGGATCATTTTTTGTTTACTCTGTTGCTCGAAGCGACAAGAACCAGACAAACCCCCGCTTATAAGATAGTATCGTGGCTATCGGCATGAACGAGATTCATTAGTATGCGCCCTTACCAGACAAGACCGCCCCGAAGGTCTTAAGCAGGATCGTCATATCTGTTGTGAAGCACTGGTCACGCACATAGGCCAGATCCATGCGCATCCATTCTTTGAAGCCCACGTTGCTCCTGCCGCTTACTTGCCAGTAGCAGGTAAGGCCGGGCTTCACAGAAAGTTTTGCCCTCTCCCAGTCCTCATACTTTGCCACCTCGTCGGGCAGAGGCGGCCTCGGCCCCACGAGGCTCATGGATCCGGTAAGCACGTTTACCAGTTGCGGGAGCTCATCGATGCTCGAGGACCTTAGAAACTTTGCTCCCCTGAAGATGCGTGGGTCGTCTTTCATCTTGAAGACTGGCCCCCCAGCCTCGTTTTGAGCATCGAGCGTAGCCTTTAAACCCTCAGCGTCCGGCACCATCGTGCGGAACTTGTACATCGTAAACGTTTTGCCCTGACGGCCGCATCTTGTTTGTTTGAAGATGATGGGACCCTCTGGCGAGTTCTTCTTGATCACGATGGCCGCATAGAGCATGAAGGGGCTTCCCAGCACCAGGGCTATAAGGGAACCCACGATATCCATCGCACGCTTAATGAGGCGCCAGGAGGGGTTAGTGCCGGGGGAAAGATGCAACGTGGCTACACTGAAGTTTCCTATGCGCTCACTGCCTATGCGCCATGCGAAAAGTTCATCTGCGGCTGCAATGACCGAGCAACGCGCACCGAAGCGGCTGGCAGGCACCACGATGTTGCCCATCACGTCGTACTTCTCCCACGTCGCGCTTGTCAGCACGTCTTTAATCTGGCCTTGTGAAAGGACGCTACGATAGACCTTTGCCCCACCGAGATAACCTGCCATGCGCTCATTGGGCGTGTAGGCGATATAGCCTGTGTAGGCAAGTCCGTAGCGTGCCATCTGGCCGGTGGCGACGATCTCCTCGTAGAACTTCTCTGCCGTGGCATCTGAGCCCACAAGCACGAACTTATGCAGGCCGATGCCCCGTGCAAAGCAAGCCTTGATCGCCTGGCGCCACGCATAGCGCTCTACGATCAAAAGTACGACCAGCATGACAAAGTACAAAAAGAAATTTAGACGAGAGAGGTAGTCGAGGTGCAACAGGAAAAAGAGGGTACCGCTCATAAGCGCCACAAGGACGGTGCAGCTGAAAAGACTGCTTACCTCTGAGGAAAACGGTTTGAAGCGCCGTGTGGAATAGAGCCCGGCTGATAAAAACACCAAGAACATAATACAGATGATGCCCAATGCGACCGGTATGAACAATGCGGGACGTTTCGGTAACAAAACCGCGCGACCAAGCAATGTCAAGACATCCGAGGTGCAAAGGTAGGCAAGAAGAGTCATCAGCAAGTCGCTCACCACTGTGACCAGCCACAGCGACTCACCGCCCCACGCGTATGCCCACTTCACAAAATCTGTCATGGTACACCTGCGCAGCTCCATACATCCCGTCTTCTCTAGCTCAGGGCGAGCTTTCGTAGACCGCAGAGACGAAGGCTATGCCGACTAGTCTCATCTCTCACGCAGGTATCAGGAAAACCCCACAGAGAGACTCTGCATGGCCTCGATATGACCCCGAATAGACCCTTGAGTAGCTTTCTAATAGTATGTTCTCATAGATTTTTAATGCGTTTCAAAAACTTCAAAAAAGATAAAAGCTGCAGCAAAACGGCAAGGGACTCAATCTCTATTTTGACACATCCTCTGGCAGCAAATAGATGTTTTCGGCATCTGCAGCAATCTGGACAGGGCGGTTGTAGATGGCATTGATGGCTTTCACGCTCTCCTCAAAAGGCACGACGTCGAGGGATTTGGCCACGCGTAGCTTCTTGAGCAAGCGCGCTGTCTGCCGCTCGCTGAACTTCTCGATGCTGTCACCGGAGCTCATGAGCATATTGTCGATGTTCACGTACTTGCCTGCAAGGGAGGCTGCTATCGTCTCGCCGGTTGTCTTTGCCGCCTTTGACAGGGCTCCCAGCGCCACGGTGTCGGCGGCCTTCTTGGCATACGCATCGATAACGTCATAGCAGCGGGTGTACAGTTCGCGGTAGCGGACGGACTCATCCTCGATCGTCTGCAAGACGCTCTCGAGCTTGCTTTCCTTGAAGTTCTCGCAGAGCACAGGCTCCAAAAACAGCGCGAAGGCGTAGGTGTAGACGGCCAGATGGTAGTCCCTGAGGGCGTCGATCAGCTCGTCCGTCTGCCCTCCCATCAGCGCGCGTACCTCGATAACGTCCCGCTTCTGCAGCTTCTCCTCGACCTGGCTGCGCAAAAATATGATGTCCTGCTCGCAGAACTGCTTGATGTCAAGCGTCTTCATGTGGGCGTTGCGCATATACACGACATTGTCCAAGTTGAGCTTATAGTCCTTGAGGATATCATTGAGCGTCTGCAGGTTGCCGCGCAGGCGGGCCTTGTCCCATATCTGCATATAGGACAGTATCTGCTTGACCGACTTTTGAATGGCATCGAGCTTCACATTTATCTGCGCAAGCGCCATTCCGAAGAAGAGCAGCGCCGGATTGAAGGGCATAACCGTCGTGCTGGTGATGGTGCCCGGCTTTATCGGCTGCAGGCGCGCCTGCTCAAAGCCATGCGTGGTGGAGCGCATGGAGGCCAGATACCCTGTGTGGTCATTGGAGACCATCAGCCTGGAGGAGTCGACGATGTTGCCGAATTTGTCGGTCACCTGCCAAAGCATCGGGGAGCTCACGGTCCCCTGCACCGTGCGGAACATCTTCGACAGCGACGAGAAGGCGACCCCAAGCGCAGGAATCTGGTCGAAGGGCAGCTTATAGGCGCCGCCCACGTCTACCGCGCTGTCGGCCGAAACGAGGCAAAGCTCCCCGTCGGCCATCTGGCGGCGTATCTCTTGTAGTTTCGTACTGTCATCTGTCAGCGTGCTGCCTGATGACGCAATAGCTCTCGCCGACGCCGTGCTGTCGTTTGCCGTCGATGTATTGTCTGCTGTCGCAATATCCTCTTCCCCATCATGTATGGCTTCATCAGTCGCTGGCAGATTGTCATGGGTGTCGCTTTCGTGCATGGGAGGCTCCTAATGTAGAGGGTGAAGTCTTCTGTGCCTGTACCGTATTGCGCGCGGTCGCATCGCCCGCTCGTAGGCGAAGCTCGCACGTAGCGTCTGTGCTGCATTTTACAGCTGCTTGAAGCTTCCTGAATATCCACATATTGCCAGTGGCGCTAGCAGACTGACGAGAAGGCGGCGTCAAAAAATTTCCCCCGCCAAAGAAATTTTTCGGCCGTATCCTCATATCTCCGAAAGGAATCAGCAAATCTTCAGTAATATAGGTCAAACCTGCAAACTAGGGATCGGGGCACACCGTGAGCAGAACAGGCCGCAGGAAGGCGCTTGGAGTCAAAACCATACTTATAATCGTGGGAGTCATTGCTTTGGCTTTTGCCGCAGGGGCAGGCGGATGGTTTTTGTACCAGCAACTTCACAAAGACAGCAAGATCATAAGCTCCACGAGCATCAGAGAGAGTATCGTGCCCGTGGTGCAGCTCACCACCTATGACTACAACTTCACCCAGATCCTGTACCTATCCGACTCGAACCAGTTCCTCGGGGTCAACATCCCGTTCACGGACAAGACCTATATTGCCACCGTGGATGGCAACACCACAATCGGGCTTGACGCCTCTCAGATCAGCTGCACCACGCAGGCTGATGATAAGGGCAACGTCACCGAAGTCGCGGTCAGCATGCCGCATTCCACCGTCCAAGACGTCACCATCGACAACAACAGCCTGAAGAAGTACGAGGAACGCACCGGCAGCTTCCTTGTCCAAGTGACCACAGATGACCTGAACCAGCTCTTGGCGCAGACGCAAGACGAGCAGCGCCAGAAGGTGGAAGACAGCGACCTCCTGATCCAATCGGACACGCGCGCACAGCAGCTCATCGAAAACCAGGTCAAGGCCCTTTGCGGTGACAACGTCCAGGTGGACTTCACGTATCTGGATTCGTGATTTTCATAGCGGTCAAGCCGCGCGAAGGCCTCCTGCACGCGCCGGATGAGCGCGTCGATCACGCTGGGAGCCGTCGGGAAGTTCATGCCTGCCACCCACATCGGAATGGGATCGAAGCCTGCGTCCGGCTTGTTCGGGGCCATATGCCCCGTGCCCAAGGCGTCAACGGCTATCGCGTCTTTCCCCGCGCGGTCCATGATGGAAGTGAAGTCATATCTCATCGTGCTCCCCTTTTAGCCGAAAGCAAAGAGCCCGCAGCGGCTCTTTGCTTTCGCTGTGGGCTCTTATGATAGGCCATTGGCTTTGGCGCCCTGCCTCAGGCTCCAGCGCCAATCACCACTTCCCTACTTCTTGCTCTGCTTATGGCGCACAAGACCCGCTGCGCCAAACGCGAGAGCTGCTGCTAAGACAAGCCAGCCAATGCTGCTGTAACCTATGTCACCGGTTTGAGGAAGGGCAGCGGCGATGACACCAAGGGGGGTATTCGGCGCGTCGCCTACTTTCCCAAGATCAAGAGCGCCATCAACGACAGCAGCATTGTCCTCATGGAGGGAGACTTTAATCGCCTTCGTTGCCAGATAGCCGTCGGGCGTAGTCGTCTCTTTGAGCACGTAGTCGCCATACGGGATGTTGGTGAAGGTAATCTTGCCCGAGCTGTCAGAGGTGGCGGTTATTGCGTTGCCGTCCTCACCCACTACCTTATTGGTACCCGTGGAGTCATAGAGCGTGAACTCTGCTCCCTCAAGGGGATCTCCTGTGGCAGAGTCGACCTTGGTGAGGCTTATCGTGCCAGTCTTCAGCTCATCGGAGAAACTAGCCGTGGCGTTGCGCCCGCCTACTGTGTTGGAAAGCACCACGACCTGGTCAGCAGCTGCACCATAGTCTGCAGGGGCGTTTGACTCATGAAGGGTATAGGTCGTCTCGCCGGTAGGCTCAAGCGGCAGGTTCGCAAAGGTGATGGTGCCCTCTGCATCAGTCGTGTTAGTTTGCACGACGTTGCCGTCCGCATCCAGCACCTGGAACTCAGCGCCTGCGAGAGGCGATCCCTTCTCGTCAGTCTTGCTTAGGGTGATGCTGCCGTAGGGGACGTCGACCTGGTTGCCTAGAGCGAGGCTATACGCCTGGCCATCGGTTGTGACATCTGAGTTTTGATCGTTGAGATAGATGCCCGTTACGTCAGCCATCTTGAAATAGACGCTGTCGTCTGGCGTCTTGGACTCGTGAACCGTGTAGGCGGAATCAGAGTAAGGGACGTTCGTAAAGCTCACGTTGCCCTGAGCATCTGATGTGGCCGTCGCTGAGAAGCCGCCGTCCTCGCGGCTCAAGGTGAACTCCGCGCCTGCAAGCGGCGTGGCGCCGTCAGTTTTGGTGAGGCTTATCGTGCCAGTCTTCAGATCGTCGCCTACCTTGCCGAGGTCAAGCGCACCGTTAACGATGGCTTTGTTGCTGTCGCGCAGCGAGAAGGATATGTCAGCGCAGACCTCGTGGTTGGAGGCTGCCTTCGTCTCCTTGAGCACGTAGTCACCGTATGGGATGTTGGTGAAGGTAATCTTGCCCGAGCTGTCAGAGGTAGCGGTTATTGCGTTGCCGCTCTGGTCGAGCACCTCATTGGTACCCGTGGAGTCATAGAGCGTGAACTCTGCTCCCTCAAGGGGATCTCCGGTGAAGGTGTCAACCTTGGTGAGGCTTATCGTGCCAGTCTTCTTGAGATCCGTCACAGCTATGGAAAGCTGGCGAGCAGATGCGCTCTGGTCGGCCGTTATGGTAAAGGGAACGTCCTCGGCTGTCTGATGGTCTGCTGAGGCCGATGCCTCATGGAGAACATAGCTGCCAAGCGGGAGGTTCGCAAAGTATGCCGTGCCATCGTCGCCTGTCGTCTGCGTGTCTACGACTTGCGAGTTAGAGCTGTCAATGACCTCGAAGGTGCTGCCAGACAACGCGGACTCTGTCACCGCGCCGTCCTTATAGTCGGCGCCTTGCTTGGTCACCGTCAGGCTGCCTATGGCAGTGTCTTGCTGGCTACCGAGATCAAGGGTGTTGGTATCGCTGTTGATAGCGCTGTTCGAGTCGCGAAGCGATGCGTTGATCGTAAGGGGCGCATAGCCGGTCGGCGCAGTCGTCTCGACGATCGTATAGTCACCGTAGGGGATGTTGGTGAAGCTGACCTTGCCGTCCTGATCGCTCGTTTGGGTCGCGACCCCAGAGATGGGGTTGCCGTCGGTATCGCACAGGGTGAAGGTAGCTCCTTCAAGCGGCTGGCCTCCGTCGCCGAGCTTCGCGAACGTGATCGTGCCGGTCTTCAGCGTATCGGAGAAGCTGAGGCTCGATATGGGTTCGCCAATTGGATTTTCCTGATCATCGTAGAGCTGTATCTCACCCGACTTCTCCAGCTCGAAGGTGTAGGACGTCACTGAAGACGTATAGTCAGCAGAAGGAGTCTGCTCCTTGACGGTGTAACGCGTGTTGTAGTTGATATGGCTAAAGGTAGTTTGGCCGTCATCGTCCGTCACATCTGAAACCCGAATGAGGTTTCCATAGCCATCATAGAGACCAAAAGTCGTGCCAGAAAGCAGCGCGTCAGTCACGCTGTCATGTTTTTCAACCGTTACGCTTCCTGTTGTCCCCCAAGCAGAGCCACTAGAGGTGGAGAAAGCCACTTCTTGCTCGCTCGACGTGGTCTCTTCGGAATATTTGGAGCTCGTCAAGTTGATGGTATTTGAGAAGCTTGTCCCCGACGCATAGGCAGCCCCAACGGTAGTACGGAATATCAAGAGATACGGAGAGCTATCACCTGCGTCTGAAGAGCTTGGCACAGTAAAGGTGAACACGTTTGTGCTTGCATCATATGAGACGTTGTCTGCTGTCAGGTCTACAGCTGTCCCATCAACGGAGAGGACACCGTTGGAGTAGGTGGGGGAAGGGGTGAGGGTACCGTCTGAGTTCAAAGACTGCTTGTAGAGCTTAACCGAAGAGGTGTCAAGCTCAAGGCCTTGCTGAAAAGTGTCAGTAAGCGTAATGCCGCTTAACGCTATTTGGTTCTGGTTTATCTCGACAGCCCAGTCAATGTATGCGTTCCCCGACTCGTAGTAGCCGGTTTTCGCGACAAGCGTGTTCGAGATGGTCTGACTGGCCTTAGCCTGGGTTGAACCTCTTTCGTTGCTTATGAGGGTCGCGCTGTTGTCTATGGTCTTGCTGCCATTTTGGCCGAAGTAGTCATTGTAGTCTGAGTCCGTCTTGTTGAGCTTGGTTTTAAAGGTAATTGTCTTGGTGCGATTCGCAGGGGTCTCATCATTGAGATCCCCAAGCTGAATCGTTAGGAGCTTGCTGTCCGAGTCGTATGAGTAGTACGGATAGGTATCAGAGGAGCTGCCAATAGGCACGCCGTCAACTTCAATGGAGCCTGTCTCCAAATCAAAATCGTTGAGACTCTTGTTGTCATCAGTTCCCGTTAAATCGTCAGTGACGCTCACGCCTGTCAGCGGAACTTTGTCATTGTTAACGACGATCTTCCATGTTATCTCATGCGTCACATAGTCATAGCTTGCCGCTGTCTTGCTTATGACGTTCGGTTTGACATTTTGGTGCTTAGTCACAGTTGATTCCGGATTGGTTCCTCCGGGGGTGAGAGTGACCGAATTTTCGTAGCTGCCAGAGCCTCCAGCCCACACCGATGACTCAGAGTCAAGCAACTCCGTTTTGTAGGTGATGGTGTAGGACGAAGATATGTTGCCAAAATGGTAGGTAAGCACAGGGCCAGATGACAAGTCACCTGCCACAGAGAAAGAATAATCACGCGTCAAGCTGTTAACCGGGGCGCCGTCCGGCGTGATGCTAAAGGTATCGGGCAGATATTTTTGCCCTGGGCCGATTGTGTCTGTGACAGTCGCATCAGACAACTCGCGAGCATTCCCATTGACAACGATCGTCCACGTGATGCTGTGGGTCGTGGGGTCATACTCCGAGCTCTTCGTGATAACAGAGCTTGCTATCGACACTGAGGAGGAGCCGGTTGCTCCTTTTTCTAAATAGCTGTTGTCGTCAGATGTCATCTTCACCGTGTTGTCGAAGGTCTGTTTCTGGTTTGTCTGCCAGTAATCACTTGGCAGGCTCGTCGAAAACGTCAGCGTGTGAGCAGATGAGATATCTCCTGCGTTGTAGGTCAGCACTCCATTTTCATATTTGTAAGTACCAGGTTCATCCCCAGAAGCTACTACTGTTCCGTCGAGTTTAATTGAGCTGGCGTCCAATGTGAGCCCATCGGGAATTGTGTCACTAACCTGGACGTCCGTCAGAGAGAGATCATCTTTGTTAAAGTTGATCGTCCAGTCGATCTTGCCCGTGCTTTGGTTATATTGGCCACTTTTTGAAATAAATTCGGGTGTAGAGACAGATATAGTGGCAGAAGGGTTGTCCGGAGAGGCCCCATCATGTTCGAAGGTGGCTGTGTTACTCACGCTGTTACCGTAATACTGGGACGGATCGCTCACCTTTGTCTGATAGGTAACAGTCATCTTACCCTCAAACGTATCGGGGAAGGAATAGTCGAGGGTCCCTGTCTTTTCAGTATCGCCCCCAACGGCAGGCGTATAGGTAAAAATACCAGTTCCCGTGCTGGTGGAGGAGTCATACACCACCTTGCCGTCTGAATCCGTCACTTTGAAGGATCCTGGCACATACGTCTGGCTTCCATCAACACCAGGTTCAATTACATCCGTCAGATGACCGTTCTGAATGGTCGTTGAGTTTTCGTTGAGAGAAACAGTCCACGTGAAGATACCCGTATCAGAAAATGTCTTTTCGTCGTATGATCCTGCTTTTTCGTTTTCAGCATCCGGCTGCTGGAAGTGAACGTCAACATACTTAATATCACTTCCAACTTGGAAAGGTATTTTTACAACATCAGTGTTGGCGATGTTTTCTTTGTTAAACCATGTGTTTATCGTAAAGACGCCGCTGACGTCCTTATGCGTCTCAGAGAACTCATTGAAGGTGATGGTACCTGTCCATTTCCCCGTATTTTCATCTTCTGTTACATCAACATGCGCAACAATATCGCCCCCAGCATCTGTTAAATCCTGGGAAATCGGATTCGTTAGCTTGATTTGCTCTGGAATCACAAATGAGTACGTATCGCCTGCCTTGGGCATTTCATCATTGCTGAGGCTATCGGGAATTTCGAAGTTATACGTTACGTTGACAGCAGCGTCCTTGGGCACATCCTCGCCCAAAGGATCTCCGTTAGCATCAGTGAGCTCTACGCTTGTGAAAAAAGGAAAGCTTACAGGGCCGGTGGCATTTTCGTCCTCTGCCGCCTGAGCTTGACTAGGCAACATGAAAGGCAATCCAAGCACAAACAGAAGGGCGACAATGAATGCAGCGAGTCTCTTCTTCCCCATCTTTTTCTCCCCTCAAGAAAACTTTATGCTTATGAATATTCCTTTTAAATTTTATATTTAAAATCTGAATCTAAGCTGAGGTTTTTTGGGATCATAGCACTCAATCCTAGTAAGTGAACAAAAAAGTAGGTAATTGTCCCTCTTTTATTCGCAAATGATTTGGTGTTAGTCCGAGAAAATGGGCTTTCACCCTATTGTCTGGGACAGCTAGATATATGGATAACTCATATGTATCACGGTCGTGCCGCTGTCCACGTAGGTCAGATTATTGCATGTGCGAAGCGCCCTATCAGTCGAGAAGAAGTTATGGTATACAAGCGTCGTGTTCACGTTGTCGGCAGGGTTTGAGATGACGATCTCGCTTGGCTCGTAGCTCATCTGCAAAGCGACAATGCTGCGCTGCGGCAAGGCCGACACCGATGGGCCGAAGGCCTACTCCAGCAGGGACGCCACGGTGCTATCCTGCGTCAGGCTGTAGAAGCAGGTGAGATTAAGGCCGACCATGACGATGCTGTCGTTTTCGACCGTCCCTATGAAGGGCAACGACGTGGAGCTTTGGCCGCTACTCTCGTCATCTACCGCAAAAGAGCCCCACACGCTGTCAAGGCCCTCGAGATAGACGGCATTCCAATCTGTGTAGCCCTGGGGAAACAGGTCGCAGTCCAGCTCCCCAAGATTTGTGTCGAGCTCGGGGTAGCCGTTTGAGAACTCGACGTCGTTGCAGCGCGCGCCCAAAAATGTGCGGTCATGCGAATCCTTGTGAGAGTCCCTCATAAAAGGAGCTCGCGCCGAGCTCGTTGAAGTACGGCTCGCTCGACAGGCCCTTGTACTCGTCGATCTCCTCCACGTTTTTCACGAACAGCATGCTCTGATCGCTTGAGAACAGCCAGTACTGCTTGGAGGAGCTGTCAAGCGTCCCGAGGATGTCCTTGATAATCTCGTCGTTGTCGCGGTCCTGCCTTTGGTTGATCTGCTCCACGACGAGCTTGATATAGCCGTCCTGCTCGTCGGCATAGGTCGCTAGAACGCCGTTTTCGATGCCTCTCATCTGAAAGTACGACAGCACCAAAAAGACTGCGACCACAAGCGCCACCACAAGCGTGACACGAGGCAGCCAACGCCTAGGTGAGGAGCTCGTATGTGTGCTTTTCCAGCTCAAAGGGCTTCCTTCTGATCGACAGCTTCTGCGTTGACCCATGACCTCAGCCTCCCGATAGGCTTTCCGACCTCGACGAGCTCCTTGCGGAAGGCCTGCCCGAAATCAGCCCGCTCCTCAGCGAGGCCGCACGTCTGCCAGACGCTTGTCGTCCCGATGCTGTTGATGATGCCGGCGAAGCGGATGAAGAAGGTAATGAGATTGAAGAGCGGCAGCAGCAAGACGACCCAGAAGTGCACTATCTCGCAGATGATGACGATGCGCAGCACGTTAGCGGCAATGAGGAAGGCAAGGCCCCCGACCGCGACCCCGACGCACTCGTAGGCGCTATAGACGTAAAGAAGGCCACAGGCGAGACGAAGGCCATCGACTCAATGACGCCGGAGCACTCCATGTGCGAGCGTCGCCAAGTCAAGGTAGAGATTGCACTCGTCAAACGACGCGCCTGTGGTGACCGTGATCTTGCCGTAGCAGACGTCGCCTGCGCTGAGCTCGTTAATGTTGGTGGAGTTGCCCCACCCTTGCGCGTCAAAGATGTACAGCTCATGGGTGCCCTCGGGCAGGGCTGTGCCAGCCGAGTACCACGTGATGTTCCCGGCAGAGTTCACCGTTACGAAGCGCGGGTAGAACAGGCGCCCGTCACCAAAGTCAAAGGTGACCGCTTGCAAGAACTCTCCCCCGGCCTCCTGTAGATGCTCCGGCATGTTGGTCTTCACGTGCGCAAAGAGGGTGCTGTCGCTCGCATACAGCGCGCCGCTCGCAGGAGCGTCGACGCCGTTGCCTCAAAGGCGAGGCACACATTGCCGGAGTCGTCTTTGCATAGCGCCTTTTCCTCGTACAACATATAGCCGCGTGGGCATTCATTTCCTCTTTAGGCCGCCCGTAACAGGACGCATGAGCAAAAAGCGAGAGCGGTCCACGATGTGCGACCGCTAGTAGTATAACTTCTCCATAAGTTTCAGCCTGAAAGGACGGCAACGGCCCTGTGCGGTACGCTCTATACCAGCAGCACACTTTATGCATTTGACGCTATGCCGATGAAAGGGCGCAGTGAGGAAAAAATGGCTGACGCACACCAACTGAGCACATCTCCGTCTCCGTCAGGGCTCCTCGAGATAGTGGACGCCACCGGCTCCACGAATGACGACGTCGTCGCGCTCGGGCGCGCCAGCGCGCCGCACGGTCGTGCAATTGCGGCGCGCACCCAGACGGCCGGACGTGGACGGCGCGGACATGTGTGGGTGTCCCCGCGCGGCAGCCTATACCTGTCCGTCTTGCTGCGACCGAAGACCTCCCCGAGCCTTTACATGGGACTTTCCGCGGCCTGCGCGCTGGGCGTGCTGGACGGCCTTGCTGCCTGTGGCGCCAGCAGCCACGTGACACTCAAGTGGCCCAACGACGTGCTGGTAGGAGGCCGCAAGCTCGCGGGCATCCTGATGGAGGCCGCACGCGGGCCTGCCGGGCCCTTCGCCGTCTGCGGCGTCGGCGTGAACCTCGTGGCGCCTAAGGGCGTGCGCGCGGAGCGCGACCAGCCGCTCGGGGCATTGGCACCGGGCTGCTTGAGCGACGCCCTGGCAGGAAGGCCAGCTCCCCACTTCGAGGAGCTCGCGCAGGCCGTGCACACGGGAATCGTTACGCGCGCGGATCACTGGGCAGCCAAGATGAGCGACGAGGATGAGCCGCTCTCCCCCATCCTAAAGGACTACCAGGCGCATCTCAGCTACCTCGGATGCAAGGTCGCGGCTGTCTCGCCGTCAGGCGAGCTGTTGTGCGAGGGCGTCTTTTCCTGCGTCGACGGCTGGGGCCGCGCCGTGCTGCTTTCTGCCGATGGAAAAAGGAAGGCTCTGTCTTGCGAGCAGGCGAGTCTTCGGGTGCTGTGACGTATTGCGATTTGAGCAAAACGATGCGCACTGCGACTTCGAGCTGCGCTACAACTTGACTTGACTTTGACTATGCGGTCTGGCTGCCCGATGCGGCAGTGGCCCCTGCCGCAGGCGTCTGTGCAGCGTCGACGGCGCGCAGATGTCCCTCGAGGGGCTCGGCCTGCGTGGGCACGTCAGGCACCTCGACAGGCACCGGCAGCGGAGCGCCTACCTCGGCGCACTTCGCCTCATAGGCACGGGCGATGATCTCGCAGCAGGACTCGCGGCTGAACTTGCCGCGGTTGACAACGAGGTCCTTGCCGGAGTGCAGCTTCCACTGGCCGTTCGAGTAGCGCTTGTAGAACTGCTCGCGGGCCTTCTGCATCTTTTTCACGAGCTTCTCGGCCTTCTCCTCATCGACGTCACGCTTCTCCTTCACGCGATTAACGCGATCTGCCAGGGGAGCACTCACGAGCACGCTGATCATGTTGCGGTTGCCCTGCAAGATGAAGTCGGCAAGGCGCCCCTCAATGATGCAGGACTCCGTGAAGCCGAGGTCCTGGATCACGCTACGCAGGGAGTCGAACAACTTGTCGGCGGCCGTACGCGCATCGAAGCGGTCAGGCAAGAAGGCCATCATCTCGGCCGCCACCTGCTCGTCGTACATCGCGAGCTGGTCCACGGATGCCCCAAGGCGCAGAGAGGCCCTTACAAGCAGCTCGTTGTCGTACAGGGGGATGCCGAGGCGCCGGGAGAGCTCAACGCCGACCTCATGTCCGTCCGCACCGTAGTCACGCGCCATCGCGATGACCACCGGCGCCATCCTTTGGTGCGCCTTTGTATGCAGGTCCTTGTCTTTCGGCTTGTGAGTGTCAGACACGTCGATCCCCTCCTAGGCGATCATGGCCGCTAGGGCTATACCGTCACGACGTGGCGCTGATAGGCGCGCACGAGCAGCGATATGCTGAAGTTAAGCGCGAAGTACAGCAGGAACACAAATCCATATATCACAAGCACGTCACTCAGGCTCGTCGTTTTGGCCATGACTACCTTGGACGTGTACATAAATTCGGCCACATTCACGCCGGCGAGGTACGACGAGTCCTTGATGACCGTCGTACATTGGCTGAAGAGCGCTGGGATGATCGTCTTGAAGGTTTGGGGCAAGATCACGTAGCGCATCGACGAAAAGAAGCCGAAGCCCTGCGACTGCGACGCCTCGAACTGGCTTTTGGGTATCGAGTTGAGGCCGCCGCGGATGATCTCTGCCATGACGGCCGAGGTAAAGATCGTGAACGCGAGCACCGAGACGAAGAGGTCGGAGCCCTTCACCGTGAAGTAGATGAACAGGATCCACAGCAGGTTCGGCGTGCAGCGGAACAGCTCGATGTAGGCGCTCACGAGCAGTGAGAGCGGCTTTGGCGCGTACTGTTTCACGAGGGCAAGCACCGTGCCAAATGCGATTGAGAAGATGATGGCGAGCACGGAGATCTGGATGGTCTTGAGGAAGCCACCCATGAGGAAGTTTACGTTCGCAGAAGTAAATGCCTCCATCGCCTTAGGCCTCCTTCGCAGTCGCTGAGCTCAGGCCCGGGATCTCCTTGGCACGCGGCGCGCGCTTGGAGCGCTTCTCCAGCCACTGCATCAGGATGGCCAGCGGGAAGCAGATGATAAAGTAGAGCAGGCAGGCCATGATGTAGCCTTGCAAGTAGCCATAGGTGGAGACGAAGTTATCGGCGTTGTACATCAGGTCGCCGCCGGCGATCAGCGCGAGCACCGAGGTGTTCTTCACGAGGTTGAGGGCCTGGTTGCACAGCGGCGGCAGAATCACCTTGAAGGTCTGTGGCAAGATCACGTAGGCGTAGGCCTGCATGCGCGTGAAACCCTGCGAAAGCGCCGCTTCCATCTGCCCACGCGGCACGGACTCGATGCCAGTGCGGATGACCTCAGATATATACGCTGCATGGTAGAGCCCCACGCCGAGAACGCCGAGGGTAAATGACGAGATGCGCACCGGCGACGCGGCGCCCGTGATCGACTGCAGCAGCTGCGGCCCCACCATGTACATAAAGAAGACCTGCACTGGCAACGGCGTGTTCTGGTAGAACTCCACGTACACGCGGCTGATCGCCCGCAGGACGCGGGAGCGTGTGGTGGAGAACACGCCGAGGATGGTCCCCAGCACGAGCGACAGCACAAGGCCGGCGAGGACAACATGCAGCGTGAAGAAAAAGCCTTCCCACAGGGAGTCCATCTCACCGAAGGTTATCGACCATCGTCTCGAATCGAGCAGTCCGTCAAGCATCTCGTTCCTTTCAATTGCGTGGGGCGGGGACGGCATGGCGCCTGGCCCCCGCCCCACGTATCGCAAGACCTGCCTGTGCAGCCCGAGTGCAACGCGCAGGCAGGCTACCTTTTCAGGCTCTTCTCCTACAGCAGGCCCCAGGTCTCGGTCTCCTGGTCGATCCAGCCGGAGCTCACGACGTCATCGACGACCTCGTTGGTCAAATCGGACAAGTCAGAGCCCTTCTTCGTAGCAATGCCGTACTCCTGTGCGCCGAACTTGATGTCAGGATCGAGAAGCTCACGGTCATCAGTGGTGTAGCCCTTCAGGATTGAGCGGTCGACGGCAAAGGCGTCAATATTTCCAGCATCAAGGGCACTGCTGATCGAAGCGTAGTCGGCGTACTCTTTGAACTGCGGTGTTGCGGAGATATTATTGTCCGAAAGCATCTGCGTAACAGCATCTTTAGTCGTGGAGCCCTGCGAAACGCCGATGATCTTACCATCGAGGTCGGCCATCGTGCTCATGCCTGAGGACTTCTTGATCAAAACGCCGATGTAGTCGGTAAAGTATGGGTCGGTGAAATCCCAGCTCTCTTTGCGCTCGTCGGTGATCGTGTAGGTAGCACAAATGATGTCGAGGGTGTCGTTGTCGATAAGCGGGCCGCGAGTCTTGGGCGTAACGTCGGTGAAGGCCACGAGGTCCTTGCTCTTGGCGTCGTCATAGCTGACATCGAAGATCTTCGCAGCGACCTGATAGCACAGGTCGATCTCCATGCCCTGGTATTTGCCTGTGGCGGTATCGAGAAGGCCGAAGCCTACGACGTCCTTCTTGACGCCGGCGTTGAGCTGGCCACGATCCTTGATAGTTTGAATCTTCGAGTCGCTGCTGCTGGAGCTTCCAGAGCCGCTCGACGAGCTGCTTGAGCTGGAACCGCAACCAGCAAGTCCAAGCGCCAAGACCGCACCGGTCAGTCCGAGCGTACCCATAAACTGTCGACGGGATATGTCCTCCATGGTGGTACTCCTTCCATCAATGTATCGAACCTCGGCCGGCTGTGGCTGGCCGCCGTACGCGCCCCGTAGCAAAAAGCTCCTTGCTGCCAATCACCATGGAGCGCCGCCCTACGCAAACGGGCACGTGCCCGTCAAAGAACGCTAACGAAGTATCTTGCTCAGGAAGTCCTTGGTACGCTCGTGCTGGGGATTCTCAAAGAAATGCTCAGGGGTACCCTGCTCGACAATCTGACCGTCATCGACGAAAATCACCCGATCGGCCACCTCGCGGGCAAAGCCCATCTCGTGCGTGACACACATCATCGTGATGTTCTCCTGCGCAAGCTCGACCATCACATTCAGGACCTCCTGGACCATCTCGGGATCGAGGGCAGACGTCGGCTCGTCGAACAAGATGATCGGCTGACGCGTGCACAAGGCGCGGGCGATGGCGACGCGCTGCTGCTGGCCGCCGGAGAGGTTCTGGGGATACTCGCCTGCCTTTTGGTCGAGGCCGACGCGATGCAGAGCCTCCATCGCAATCTTGGTCGCCTCTTTCTTGCTTTTCTTCTGGAGCTTGATAGGCGCCAGCGTGAGGTTGCCGAGCACAGTCATGTTCGGGTAGAGGTTGAACTGCTGGAACACCATGCTGGAGTACTTGCGTGCCATCGCCAGGTGATTCTTCTTCGTCAGCGTGATCCCGTCGATCGCGACCGTGCCGCTCGTAGGCTCCTCGAGGAAGTTGACGCAGCGGATGAGCGTCGACTTGCCCGAGCCGGAGGGGCCGATGATGACGAGCTTCTCACCCGCTTTGACGGTCAGATCGATGTCCTTCAGAACATGAAGGTCGCCAAAATACTTATTGAGACCCTTGATCTCGATCATGTTCTTCTCTTCAGCCATCCGTTAGCCCTTTCCTTTCGATGTATCTAGCACTCTAAGCTACGAGCGTCAAAGAAACGCCCTTAGATACACTCTTGATACTCAAGTGTGACGAAGATGAAATGCATTCAATTGAGCAGCGGGGGTATTTGAACCTGCGTGAGGCAGTAGGAACGCGCCTGCAACCTAGTCGTAAAACGGTGTCGAGGCGACCTCTGCGGCCATCGTCGTAAACTGTCCGTGTCCGCACAGCAACAGCGTGGACCCCGGGATGATCGAAGCGAGGCGGTGCAGCGTCGCGGACATCGCGGCCTCGTCGCCGCCCTCCAAGTCGCAACGGCCGTACGACCCGCGGAAGATCGTGTCTCCCACGAAGCAGTAGCCGCTTGCCGAAGCCGAGCCCAAAAGCACGATGCCGCCCGGCGTGTGCCCGGGGGCCGCGTACACCGTGAAGCGCGCGTCGCCGACCGCGACGACGTCCCCTTCCGCAAGCAGGCGATCCGGGTAGGGCATCGATGAACCGTAGGCCAGGCCGAAGTGATCTGGCCGGCCCGAGTGGTCCCGCGCCCACGCGACGTCACCTTTTGCCATCGCAAACGTGGCGCCCGTCGCCTTTAGCAGCGCCGCCACGCCAGAGACATGGTCGTTGTGGCCATGGGTCGCGACCACCTGGGTCACGCGGGTCTCCGCGAGGGCCTCCGCAATCTCCTTGCCCTTGTCGCCCGGGTCGACGACAAGGCACTCCCCCTTGGATATGTAGGCGTAGCAGTTCGTCCTGATGGGGCTCACGCAAAAGATTCTCAGCTCGTCGCCGGTGCCCAAAAGTATGCGGCGCTCGTGCAGAAGCTTGCAACCCTCTTCGTTGGCTGCGTTAGACATTCTCTATTCTCCTTCTCATCTGCTGGGCGCCCTCACCTGGCATGATGCGACGGGCGTCATAGACCGACGGCACCCGACTGACGTTTGCCAAGACCGCATCGAGTAGCGACGCGTCGGAGATGGCAAGCAGAAAGCGAAGGCGCGCGACGCCTGTGGAGGACGTCTGCGTGGCGGCGGACAAGATGTTGGCGCCTGCGTCTCCCAGCGCGATCGTCACATCCTTGAGCAGGCCCATCCTATCGGTGGCCTCCACGACAATCTCCACCTGGAACTCGGTGGCTCCGGAGGTGTCCCACTGCACCTCGATCATGCGCTCGGGGTGTGCCATCAGGCCCTTGACGTTGGGGCAGCCCTTGCGGTGGACGGAGACGCCGCGGCCCCGCGTGATGAAGCCCACGATGTCGTCGCCGGCCACGGGGTTGCAGCAGTGCGCAAGGTGCACGAGCAGGTCCGGGTCGCCCTTGACGACCACGCCGCAGCTGCTGCGACGCTTCTTGTCGCTCGCCATGCGCTTCTTAAGTAGCTCGGCGTGGGCGAGGGGCTTGTCCTCGGCGATCGCCGCGTCGCGCGCGTGGCGCGCCTCCTGCGCGAGAGCCGCCTCGGTCTGGCGTTCGGGGCTGTCCTGCTCGAGGAGCTCCTGCACGCGGTTGCCGACGCTGCGCAGCGACACCTTGCCAGTGGCGATCGCCGCATAGAGCGCGTCCATGTCACGGAAGTCAAGCTGGCCGCAGACCTCATCAAGCGCCTTGGTCGTGCGCCGCGTGGCGATGCCGTAGCCGCGCTTGCGCAGGTCGCGCGCCAAATCGGAGCGGCCGCGCTCAGCATCTTCGGTCTTGGAGACCATCGAGAAGTACTTACGGATCTTCGCGCGAGCCGAGGGCGTCCGCACGATGCTCATCCAGTCGCGGCTCGGCTGGGCATTTTTGTTGGTGAGGATCTCGACGCGGTCGCCGCTCTGCAGCTTGTAGGTGAGCGGGACCACCGCGCCGTTGACCTTAGCGCCCACGCAGTGGTTGCCGACCTCGGTGTGCACCTGGTAGGCGAAGTCAAGCGGCGTCGAGTCGCGCCGCAGGCTCATGACCTCGCCCTTCGGCGTGAAGACGAAGATCTCGTCTTCAAACAGGTCCACTCGAAGGTTGTTCAGGAACTCGTGCGGGTCTCCCATGTCGTCCTCGACGGTCCAGTCGAGGCTTTTGCGGATCCAGTTAATCTGGGAGTCGATGCTGCGGTCGTCTTCGTTCTTCTGCCCCTGGGAGTTGCCGCTGCGCTTGTAGAGCCAGTGGGCAGCGATGCCGTATTCGGCCTGCTCGTGCATCACATAAGTGCGTATCTGTATCTCTATGGGCCGTGCCGCGGGGCCAATGACCGTCGTGTGTAGTGACTGATAGCCGTTGGGCTTGGGCATCGCGATGTAGTCCTTGAAGCGGCCCGGCAGCGGGTGCCACAGGGAGTGGACCGCGCCGAGCGCCGAGTAGCATTCGGCGACCGTGTGAGTCAGCACACGCAGCGCAATCAGGTCGTAGATGTCGGAGAAGTCCTTGCCCTTGCGCTTCATCTTCTGGTAGATGGACCAGAGGTGTTTCGGGCGGCCAAAGATCTGGTATCCGCTCAAGCCGGCCTTCTTGAGCTCGTCGTCCAAGATCTTGCCGGCGGCTTCGGTGTCCTCCTCGCGCTGGGCGCGCGTGTCCTGCACCATGCGGGCGATGCGCGCGTACTCCTCCGGGTTGAGATAGAAAAACGACAGGTCCTCCAGCTCCCATTTGATCGAGGAGATGCCGAGGCGGTCAGCCAGGGGCGCATAGACATCCATCGTCTCGCGCGCCTTGAACTGCTGGCGGTCGGGGGGGATCGCCGCCAATGTGCGCATGTTGTGCAAGCGGTCGGCGAGCTTCACGATCACGACGCGGATGTCCTTGGACATGGCAAGGAACATCTTGCGCAGGTTCAGGGCCTGCTTCTCGTCCATGGAGGCGACGTGGATGGAGGTGAGCTTCGTGACGCCGTCGACGATCTCGGCGACGCTCTCGCCGAAGTTCTCCCGCACGTCGTCGAGGGTCGCCGGCGTGTCCTCCACCGTGTCATGAAGCAGCGCTGCGCAGATGGAGTCCTCATCCATGTGCAGGTCGCGCGCCAAGATCAGGGCGACCTCGACGGGGTGATTGATGTAGGGCTCGCCCGAGCGGCGACGCTGGTTGCGATGGAACTTGGCCGCGAAGGCGTAGGCCTCCTCGATCTTCTTCGCAGAGGCGGCGTCGAACTGGTCGGCACAGTAGCTCTGCAACACGCGCCAGTTGTCCGCCTGCGGTATCTCGTCGCCTGTCTGCGGCACCTCTACCATGGTGCGCCTCTCGCGTGTGTCACTCATGCTATCCTCACCTCGCCACCATCTACGACCTGGCCAAATCCAGGAACGATAGGCCTGTTGACGCTCTTGAGCAGCTCTTGCGGCTCGCAGCCAAGGGCCCAGTCCTTGAAGTGGGAGAACTCCTCGGTGGCCCGACGGCCCTCCGCGTAGCGGGCTGAGCTCTCGAGCTGCATGTGCCGCGGCGAGGCGTCCATCGAGATCAGGCGCTGCCCCTCCTTAAGCTCAACTGTCAGAAAGCCTAGCTCAGCGAAGACCGCAATGCCAGCCGCAACTCCGCGGGCGCCGAGGGCACAGCTGCGGTCAAGGTGGCGCGCTGCGGTGGCGATCTCCTCATCGCTCGCCACAAGCGGCGAGCCTACGCCGCCGACATGGGCGACTTGGGTGTCGAGGCGCGCGTCCGACAGCAGCCGCAAGGCGCGGTAGAGCGTCACGAGCTCGCCGCGAGAGGGCACGTCGGAGGCGAGGAGTCGCTCGTTGAGAAGCACGTCTTCGGCGCCGAACAACGGCCAGATGTCAGCCGGCGAGCCGTCACGGCCGGCCCTGCCGCTCATCTGGTTGAACTCGGTGCGGCCGAAGGGCAAGTGGTAGAGGACCACATGGCGGATGTCTGGCACGTCGACGCCCTCGCCGAAGGCGCTCGTCGAGACGATGCAGCTCAGGCGGCCCGTGCGGAAGGCCCCCTCGACGCGACCCCTGTCTGTGCGCGACAGGCCCGCATTGTAGTAGGCGATGCGATCCGCCAGCTCCCCGACCACATGGCGCAGGCGCCGGGTCGCGCTCACCGTCTCATCGCGGGAGTTGACGTAGACCACGCACTTCTCGTTGCGCGCGACGATCGAGGCCAGCAGCTCTTCGCGCTCGGACAAGCCGCGGCAGTCATGCAGGCGCAGGTTGTCCCGGACGGTGTCGTCGACGATCACGTCGTCGTCAGCGATGCCTAGCAGGCCCTGCACCTGGCGTGCGCAGACCGTGCTCGCCGTCGCAGTGACGGCCAGGGCCGTCGGGCGGCCGAGCGCCTCGAGGATAGCAGGCAGCTTGGCGTAGGCTGGTCTGCGCGCGACGGCCTCTCGCACGTGGTGGGCCTCGTCGACCACGAGGAAGCCGACCCGGTGGGCTGCGGTGAAGCGATCTATGTGCAGCGCGAGGAACTCCGGCGTCGTCAGGATCACATCGCAGCCGCCCCGGGCAAGGCCGTCCCAGACGGCGCTGCGCTCAGCTGCGCTGCTCTCCCCCGTGAGAACGCGGACGTCCACGCCGAGGCGGGCGAAGTAGTCCGACAGGTGGTGCTTCTGGTCGGCAACGAGTGCGCGCAGCGGGTACACAAACACGCTCGCCTTGCCCCGCTTGATGGCCTCGCGCGCGGCATGGACGTGGAAGATCAGCGACTTGCCGCGACCCGTGGCCATCACGCACAGGACGGAGTGGCCCGCGGCCAGGCGCCCCAGGGCCGCATGCTGCGCCGGGAGCAGGGCGTTGTCGCCTATCAGGCCAGCCACTAGCTCGTCGGTGAGCTCGGAGTCGGGAAGCGCCGCGAGGCGCGCGCGCCGCTGCCTGCCGCTGCCTGCCCTCTCGCCTGAGGCGGCGATGGCGGCGCCAGCTGGCACGGTAACGCCGCCGCCTGAGGCCACGGAAGACGTCGGCTGTGCAGTGATCGGCTGTCCGGCAGCCGGCTGGTTGGAGGCTGGCTGGGCAGTGGCTGGCTGGTCGCGGTAGAGGATGTCCTTCACCATCAGCTTGGCCTTGGTGCGGCCCTGCCAGGTCTCGTTATTGGCCTCGAAGACGAGGTCCACGACGCCCTCGGTGTCGCAGGCCCTTTCTATGTCCGGCGCGCGGAACATGATCGCTGGCACGAGCGCAATGCCGTCGGTCGCGACGAAGCGCAGGTGGTTGCTCATCGCGCCGACCCGGCTGCGCCGGCGCATGCTGACGCCACGTACACCCAGCAGCGGCCGCTCGTTGCCGGGGCCAAAAGGCTGCAAGGCCTCAAGCGCGCCGATCGTCCCGACGTTGACCTCCGAGAGGCGCACGAGAGTGTCCACCTCGTCAGAGGTCGCAAACTGCTCTTCTGGGAGCTTTCCCATCACCTGTTCGAGGCGCTGCGTAAACGCGCCGAGCTCGTCTTGTCCCACCGTCACGCCGACGGCGCCGGCATGGCCGCCGAAGCGCACGGTCAGGTCCTCGCACTGCTCGACCGCATGGAACAAATCCACGCTGCCGACGGAGCGCCCGCTGCCTCGCGCCTGGCCGTCCACGAGGGAAAAGACAATCGCCGGCACGTGGTAGCGCGCGACCAGGCGGCTCGCGACGATGCCCTTGACGCCTTCGTGCCAACCCTCGCCGGCGACCACGACGACACGCTTGCTGGGATCCCATGACGCCTGGGCCGCGGCGACCGCCTCGTCGGTGAGCTTCGACTCTATGGTGCGGCGCTGCGCGTTTATCTTCTCGAGGCGACTCGCGAGGGCCGTGGCCTGTCCGATGTCTTGGGTCAGAAGCAGGCGGAAGGCCACGTCCGTCTGACCCATGCGACCGGCGGCGTTGAGTCGGGGCACCAAGGAGAACGGCAGCTCGTCCGAGGTGATCTCAGCAAGGTCGGTGCCGGAGGCGGCCGCCAGCGCGACGATACCCGGTCGCGTCGATCGACGGATGCGCTCGATGCCGTCAGCCACAAGGGAGCGGTTCTCCCCTGTCAGCCTCATCATGTCAGATACCGTGCCCAAGGCTGCAAGGTCGGTCAGCTCGCGCCACAGCTGGGGCTTGCCGAAGCGCTGTCCCAGCTCGCAGACGAGCTTCAAGGCGACGCCGGCGCCCGACAGCTCGCGCGACGGGCAGTCCTCAGACAGTTTGGGGTCGGCCACTGGCACGCCCTGCGGCACCAGCTCGCCAGGCTCATGGTGGTCGGTCACGACCGCGTCGATGCCCTTCTTGCGAAGCCATGCGGTTTCGTTGCCTGCGGCAATGCCGTTGTCCACCGTGATCACGACCGAGGGTGCGCACGACGCGATCACCCGCTCAAGGGCCGCCGTCGAAAGGCCGTAGCCCTCCTGGAAGCGGTCGGGGATGAAGGGGTGCACGTCTGCGGAGAGCTCGTGCAAAGCCAAGGTCAGAAGGCTCGCGGCGGACATGCCGTCGACGTCGAAGTCGCCGAAGATCGCGATGGTCTCATGCGTGCGCACGGCCTGCTCCACGCGGTCGGCCGCCGCAGCCATGCCGGGGATCGCCAGGGGATCGCTCCAGTCGCGCTCAAGGTCAGGGTGAAGGAACGCGCACGCAGCAGCTGCGTCCGTCATACCACGCGCGACGAGCACACGGGCCACGAGCGGATCGATCCCCAGCGCAGCCACGAGTTTCTGCTCTGCGGCCATGTCCTGCGGCAGGACCTTCCAACGTGTGCTTCCCATAAGACCTGACATCGCCTATTTGGTCGCCTTCGGGGCCTTTCCCTTCGGGGCCTTTCCTTTCTTCTTCGGGGTGCCTGTGCCCTTTTGCGCGTCGCGCGGCGCGGCCGCGGCATAGCGCGCCTCGAGCCTTGCCCACTTCGGCTCGCGGGTCTTCCACAGCGCAAGCAGCGGCGTGGCGACTGCGAAGCTCGAATAGGTGCCGAGGGCCTCTCCGATCAGCATCGCAAATGCGAAGTCGCGCAGGGTGGAGCCGCCTATCAGATACATCACGAGCACGGGAACAAGCGAGGTAAGTGTCGTATTGATCGTGCGGACGATGACCTCGTTGACAGAAAAGTTTGCAATCTGGAAATAGGTCCGGTGCACGTCGTCACGCCGCTTCGCATTGTCATTCATGCGGTCGAACTCCACGACGGTGTCGTAGAGGGAATACCCCATGATCGTAAGGAGCGCCGCCACGACGTTGGGCGTGATCGCCGTCTGCGTCCACGCGTAGACGCCCAGCGTGATGACCAGGTCGTGCAGCAGCGCCACGACGGCCGTGATCGACATCTTGAACTCATAGCGGATCGAGACGAACGCAATGATCAGCGCGATGGCGACAAGAAACGCGATCGCGGAGGAGCGCACCGTGTCGGCCCCCCAGTCAGGGCCGATCGTCGTGACCGTGTAGGAGCTGTCGGCAAGGCCGAGCGCCTCCGCCGCGGCGGATGCATGCTCGTTGGCCGTGTTGGGGTCAGTGGTGTCCGAGCGCACCAGAAAGCCGCTCTCGTCGCTGGTTTCCGTGGTCTGCACGGTGAGGTCCTGCTCGCCGGTGGCCTCCAGGGCGGAGCGCAGCTGCTCGATCGTCACGTCGCCGGTGGACTGGAAGTCTATCTCGCTGCCGCCCTTGAACTCGATGCCAAAGACGAGGCCGCGCGCGATGAGACCGATCATAGCCAGCGTCACGAGGATCGCCGAGACGCTCAGCAGCTGGCGGCGGTGCCCGAGGAAGTTGATCTCATGGGAGAAATGACTACGCACGGACCTCGCCCTCCTTCACGCCGCCGACGCCTTCGGCGGCGGCCTCATGGCCTTCGCGGGCGCGCTGCGCCTCTTCGAGGTCATGCGCGACCCCCCAGAAGCCGGGGCGGCGCCCGATGACCTTCAGGGACAGGAGCCGCAGGGCCGGCGCCTTGAAGCAAAACATCGTCACGACGTCGCAGGCCACGCCCAGCATGAGCGTCAGGCCGAAGCCCTTGACCGAGCCAACGGCGACCGCAAACAGCGCAATGGCCGTGACGAGCGTGACGGCATCAGCGTCCAGCGAGGTCTTGATCCCGTGCTTGACGCCGGTGATCGAGGCCTGGCGGATGCTGCGGCCCATGCGTATCTCCTCGCGGAAGCGCTCAAGCACAAGGATCGACGAGTCGGCCGCCGAGCCGGTCGTGAGGACCACGGCCGCAAGCCCCGGCAGCGTGAGCGTATAGACACCGAAGTGCGACAGCAGCGCGAGCAGACCCAGGTACAGGATCGCGAAGACCGACAACGAGCCAAGCGTGAGCAGGCCAAGGCCCTGGTAGAAGAAGAACAGGTAGGCGATCACGATGCACAGACCGATCGCTATGGCGACGACGCCTTGGCGCAGCGAGTCCTGGCCGAGAGTCGGGCCGACGACGCGGCTCTCGGAGTAGCTGAGCGTCACCGGCAGTGAGCCGGAGTCGAGCACCGTCTTGAGCGACTGGGCCTCGTCGGAGCTGAAGTTGCCCGTGATCGAGATCTTGCCGCCCGAGATCTCCTCCTGCACGGCCGGCGCAGACTCCACCACCCCGTCGAGCACGATCGCGATGCGGCCGTTGGTGGGCGCGAGCTCCTTGGTGACCTCGTCGAAGATCTCAGCGCCCTCGGAGTTGAGCGTGACGTCGACCTCGTAGGTCCCCGTCGAGGACTCGGACGCTTGGGCCACCGTCGTCGACTCGACGTAGGAGCCGTCCATGAAGGCGGTGTAGGTGCCATCCTCGAGTTTGACGTCCGTCGTTCCGGCATTGAGCTTGAGCAGGGCGTCCGTGTCCCCTATCTCGTCGAGGCGGACGAACTCGAGCTTACCGGTCTGCCCGATCGTCTGCACGGCCGCGTCGGCGTCGGTGGCGCCGGGGATCTGCACGAGGATCGAGTTGGTGCCCTGCTGCTGCACCGTCGCTTCGGAGGCGCCCAGCGAGTTCACGCGACGCTGCACGATCGAGGTCGCCGTCTGCATGTCGGAGGTGCTGGGTGTGGAGCCGTCGGACTCCTCGGCCGTCAGGACCACCGAGACGCCGCCTTGGATGTCGAGGCCCTGCGTGATGCGCTCGGAAAGTGGTGTGAACCCCCAGACGCACACCGCCAGCACGATCGCCAGTACGATGAGGGTGGAAGCCCAGCGGCGGGCTTGGGAGGACGGTAGGCGGCGTCTGCGCGCCCGCCGACTGCGGCGGCGCCTTGCGCGCGCGGGCCTTCGCTTGCTCGTCTTCTTCGGCGCACGGCCCCGCGCCGACCGCCTATCCCCGTCGGCATCCTCGTCCCGGTTGGCGCCGCCTCGTGAGATCTCCACCTCAGGCTCGTCCTCTGCCTCAGGCGCATCCTTCGCAGCAGGTGCAGGCTCCGCCTCGGGCGCGGCGGCCTTCCTCTTGCGGAAGAGCCGGCGGCCCTTCTTTTCCGGGCTAGCCGCAGGCTCGACGTCTTGCCGCCAGTTGTCAAAGCCCGTCGCGCGCTTGTCAGCGTCATCTCTTTTTGCCATCTGTACATCTCCTCGGAGACGAGACCCGTCTCCCTTCGCAGCTCAACTCGTACAGTCTACCAGTCATTGGCCGCAGGCAAATCGTCCCAGCTGCGCACAAAAGCTCCATAGCTGCCGGCGATGATCGCCTTACGGGCGCGGGCCATGAGCTCAAGGAGGTACGAGACGTTGTGGATCGACAGCAGGATGGACGCCGCCATCTCATGCTGCTTCACCAGGTGATGCAGGTAGGCGCGGGTATAGCCTCCCGTGCATGCCGGGCAGCCGCAGTGCGCATCGAGCGACCCCTTGTCGTGGGCGAAGCGGGCGTTCTTGAGGTTGATGCGCCCCTCGCTCGAGAAGGCAGTGCCCATGCGTGCTGTGCGCGTGGGCAGCACGCAGTCGAACATGTCGATACCGCAGGCCACCGCATGCACTAGCGTCGTGGGGTTGCCGACGCCCATCAGGTAGCGCGGCTTGTTGCGTGGCATGTAGTCGCCCGCAAGCGGGGCGAGTGTCTCGAACATCGTCTTGTGGTCCTCGCCCACCGAGTAGCCGCCGATGCCGTATCCCGGGAAGTCGCCGCACTCCTCCAGGTGCCGCAGGGAGCGCAGGCGCAGGTCTATGTGCATGCCGCCCTGCACGATACCGAACAGCGCCTGGTCGGGGGCGTCGTGGGCTTGCCAGCAGCGCTCGGCCCACAGGCTTGAGAGCTCCACGGCCCGCTCAACGAAGGAGCGCTCGGCGGGATAGCCCGGGCATTGGTCGAGCTGCATGACGATGTCGGCACCGAGCTTCTGGGCGATGGCCATGTTGTCCTCCGGGCTCCAGTGGACGTAGCTCCCGCCGTAGTCGACAGCCCGAAACGTCACGCCTCCCTCGTCGAGCTTCACGAAGTCGCCGTGCGAGAAGACCTGGAAGCCGCCGGAGTCCGTCAGGATGGGGTGTGGCCAACACATAAACGAGTGCAGGCCGCCCATCTCGGCCACGAGATCCGCGCCTGGGCGCATGGCGAGGTGATAGGCGTTCGCCAGCAGGATCTTCGTCCCTATCCTCTCGAGCGTCGGCGGCAGCAGGCCCTTGACCGTCGCCTTGGTGCCCACCGGCATGAAGATGGGCGTCGGCACGTCGCCATGTGGGGTGTGCAGCACGCCTGCGCGCGCATGGGTGGTCGGATCCTCCGCAACGATGTCATATTCGAACAAGTGCAACCTTCCCTCTGTGACAGCCTGCTGACACAAGAAACCCGGCGTCGCTGCGGCGCCGGGTCTTCCGAACGTGCTGAGGCGAAGCCTACTCGCCGAAGCCGCTGTCAATGAGGGCGATCAGGGCGTCGAGGGCCTCCTTCTCGTCGGGGCCGTCGCAGGTGACCTCAACCTTGGTGCCTGTGCCCAGGCCGGCAGCTAAAACCATCATGATGGAGTTCGCCTTGACAGGAGCGCTGTTCTTGTCGACGTTGCGGATCGTGATATTGGACTGGTACTTCTTGACCTCACTGACGAAGACAGAAGCGGGGCGAGCGTGAAGACCCGTAGCATTGATGATTGTCGTCTGCTTAGAAACCATGCTGAACTCCTTAGATGATGGGGCGCACGCGTCCCTCGTACACGTATCCTTCCGATATAATAACAAACATCACAGCACGGCGACACTAACACATCACTTTGTGAAAGTCCCTAGGCCGCCGACTGCAGAAAGACCTTAGAATGGCTGCGAGGCATGCGGCCAAGACATGTCCGCGGCACAGGAGGGCGCAGGCATGCAGGCGCCTGAGCGTGCGCCTCATGACACGACACAAGACAGGGGGACCTTATGCCAGACGCTCCCAAAAACGATAGCAAGACCACACACGATCAGCAAAGGCAGGCTGCCACGCCGGGGCAGAAGTCGGCAAAGAAAGGCTTTAGCGAGACAGCGCGCAAGGCAGGCGAAGGTGCCGCCAACGCCGCGAAGGGCGCAGGTGGCTCTTTCATGAGCGGCTTTGCCGCGATGCGGGCCGTAAGCGACGCCGCCAAGCAGACCGAGGAGGCCCGCGCCCAGATCCAGCAACTGCAGGAGAGCCTCAAGAAGGACCAAAACGAGCTCGCGCGCCGCACGAAGATCGAGCAGAGTTACCCGCAGATCGCCAAGCAGCGCAGCGCGGAGGTCGCGGCCGCAAGGAAGGCGACGACCGACGCAGCCGCCCGCGCGAAGGCCGCGCGCGAGAAGGGCAATAGCCTCTCCAGCAAGCTCAGCTCACTGAAGGCCACCAACGAGGAGGAGCTCAGCCCGTACCGGCAGCTCATGGAGTCGACCAAGGGGCGCGCCGACGACGCCGCACGCGCGCTCGCCGAGGTGCGACGCACCCTTAAGATGGCAGAGAACCAGGCCAACGACGCCGTGAAGCGGCGCGACCAGCGCATCGCGGCCGCCAATCGGACGCTCGACTCGGCGCAGGAGCGCCTGCGCAAAGTGCAGTCCGAGCTCGATCGCCTGCAAAAAAACCCCACAGCCTCGATCAATGCGCTCTCGAAGATGCGCAGCGAGGTGGCCGCGGAGCACGCGCATATCGACTCGGCTAAGCAGGACATACAGACGGTCACCACAGACGCGCAGCGTGCCGTCGACAACGCGCAGACCCACCTCTGGGCCCAGAAACAGTCGCTCGAGAGCGCCGAGCGGCAGGCGGACGAGACCAAGAAGGAGGCCGACGCCAAGAGGAACGAGTATGACCGCCTCTACAAGAAGGCGACGGCCCAAGAAAGCGCCTTAAGTCAGCAGATCAGCGCCTGCGAGACGGCAGCCAAGGCCGCCGAGGGCGAGACGGAGGAGGCCAAAGCGAAGGCCAACGACGCGGCCGCCGTGCTCAAGGATGCCAATGAGGTGCACAGCACGCCGCAGGCGACCACCGAGCTCCAAGGCCGCATAAAGAAGACCCGCGACGAGATCACGCGCCAAAGCGCTGTGGCTGACAAGCTCTCCGCTCGTGAGCAGGCGCTGCGCGAGGCCACCCGCAAACAGCGCCTCATCTTCATCGCGATCGTCGCCGCCGTGATCATCGTCGTAGTGCTGATCGTCTTCTTCGTGCTGAGGCCATAGGCCGCGCTGGCGAGCCGGCAGCCTGTGCCGGCCTGCTCATCGAGCAGCGAGCTACTCGATGAGCATCGCGTCGCCGAAGGACAGGAAGCGGTAGTGCTGCTCAATGGCATGCTGGTAGGCGACCATGATCTGCTCGCGTGAGGCCAGGGCTGATACCAGCATCATGAGCGTCGAGCGCGGCACGTGGAAGTTCGTGATCAGCACGTCGATCACATGGTAGGTGGAGCCCGGCATCAAGTAGAGGTTCGTCGTCGCGTCGATACGGGGCACGACGTCGCCCTTGCCGGTGATAAGAGCTGAATCGGCAGCATGCTCGAAGCCACGGGCGCAAACCGGCGGCTGCGACGCCGGCGCGCCTGCCTCCCAGGCGCTCTCGAGCGAGCGAACCGCCGTGGTGCCCACAGCTATCACCCGATGGCCGGCCGCCTTCGTCTCATGTATGGCCCGCACGACCTCGGGGGGCACGTGGTAGCGCTCCGTGTGCATCACGTGCTTGGTCGGGTCGTCTTCGGTGACAAGGCGAAACGTGTCGATGCCGACTTCGAGCTCGACCGTCGTCCAACCGATGCCAGCATCCTTGATGCGCTGTATCAGCTCCGAGGTGAAGTGCAGCCCCGCGGTAGGCGCGGCAGCCGAGTGCTCCTCATGCATCGCATAGACCGTCTGGTACTTCTCCGGGTCGCCCTCGTACTTCTTGATGTAGGGCGGCAGCGGGACCCGGCCTGCCTCGTGCATCGCAGCGTCGAGCGTAAGCCCTGTTGCTGGCTCGTAGCGCACAAGCCGGCCGCCCTTGTTGTCCTCGAGGAAGTCGAGTATCTCGCAGCTGAGTACGACCGGGGCCGTGCTAGGCGCGTGGGGCCCTCCCGGGCGAAACTCGATCACCGCCCCGGGCTTCAGGCGCTTCCCGGGGTTCACGAGGCACTCCCAGACATGACCGAGCGGGTCCTTGTCCTCGCGGCGGCGCAGCAGAAGCGTCTCGGCGACGCCACCCGTGTCCTGCTTGTGCCCCACGAGCCGCGCGGGCATCACGCGCGTCTTGTTGGCGACGAGCAGATCGCCGGGCTCGAGATAGTCGATGATATCAGTGAAGTGGCGGTCATCGAGGCTGCCATCGCTACGATGCAGCACGAGCAGCCGACAGGAGTCGCGAGGCTCTGCCGGGGCTTGGGCGATGAGCTCATCGGGTAGGTCGTAATCGAAGTCATCGGTACGCATAGCTTCCTTTCGTTGGATGCAACCGCCCCACGATAGCACGCGCCGCCCCGAGAGAAAACAATAAAGCCACGGCTGCCAGGTATCACTACTGAGGATGGCGCTGCGTGTAAGGGGCCGTGTTGACCGAAGCAGGCTGCGCGCCCGTGCGTGGCGAGGGCGCCTCGCAGATGAACTCTTCGGCGGAGCGGACGAGCTTGTCGTGCTCGAGGGTCGCAGCAGCATCCGCGCACACGTAGACGCTACCGCAGCCGGCAGGCGTCGCAAACTCCCCGTAGCCGTCCTCGTCGATCTCCACGCTGCCTTCTTGGCCCACCACGCACGAAAACGTCTCGCCTGCGTGGCGCTTGCCGACGAGCATGCGCTTCGTCCCGCCCTTGGCGTCTGTGATCACTACGGCAAGCCCGCTTGCGCTATGCGTGTCGTCACCCTCGCGCGTCCAGCCGATGAGGCTCGGGTTGTTGAAGTAGTCGCGCTGCTCGCCGTATGAAAGGCGTTGGCGTATCTCCATCAACAGTGGCAGCTCATGCACCGTCGGCAGCTCGTCTCCCGTCGCGCTGAACAGATCTGCATAAAAGACGCAGGGGTACCCCGCGGCGCGCAGTAGAATCAACATGTAAGCGCTCGGCTTGAACCAGCTCTCGACCGTCGACTGCAGCGCTTGCCGCGGCTGCGTGTCGTGGTTGTCCACGAACGTAACCGCATGCACCGGATCGACCGAGACGAGCGTGTCATCGAAGATGCGCGACAGGTCGAGGGCTCCCCAGCTGTTGGAGGCAAAGAAGAGCTTGTAGTGCAGCGGCACGTCGAACAGGCTCATCGGCTTGTCGTCGCCGAGGTAGTCAACCAGCGCCTTCACGTCCCCAGACCAATACTCCCCTACGGTGAAGACCTCGCGGCCTGCGGCTGCGCGCATAGCGGCAAGCCAGCTGCGATAGAAGCTACGCGAGATGTGCTTCAGGGCGTCGAGCCGCAGGCCGTCCACGCCGGTCTCCTTGAGATACCACTGCCCCCAGCTGATGAGCTCCTTGAAGACGCGAGAGTCATTCACGTCGACGTCAGAGCCCATGAGGTAGTCGTAGTTCTTATTGTCGCTGTGATCGACGTCATCGTCCCAATGCTTTCCCGAGAAGAGGTAAATGCCGCTTTTGCGGGCGCTCTCGTCCCAGTCGGTGCCGTGAAAGCACGTCCAGTCCCAGTGAAAGTCGGAGTACCTGTCCCCGCGCCCCGGAAAGCTGTAGCGCGTCCACGCCGAGATGTCCCGCTCCTCGCCGAGCTGCTTGGTGCGATCGTCGGGATCCACCTCGCAGGCGCAAACCTGCTCGCGCTCGTCGCCGCCGAAGCGCTGGTTCAAGACCACGTCTGCCAGCACCTGCACGCCCTCTCGCTGCAGTGCCTTGATGGCGGCAAGATACTCTTGCTTGGTCCCGTACTTGGTACGGACAGAGCCGCACTGGTCAAACTCGCCGAGGTCCCAGAGGTCATAGACGCCATAGCCCACGCCGGTCGCAGCCTCAAACGACTTGTAGGCAGGCGGCAGCCACACCGCAGTGATGCCCATATGGGCGAGCTGCGGCGCAAGGCGCGCAAGGCGGTTCCAGTGTTGCCCGTCCGCAGGCAGATACCATGAGAATCCTTGCAGCATCGTCCCGTTTTGCATCAATGTACATGCCTTTCTCTGTGCGTTTCGCCCTTGCTGCGCATAGCCAGTCTCCTACGCATGGCCGGTTAGCACTGAAAAGTGGAGGCGGCTACAAAAAGCGGTCACAAAGCCTCGCAGCGCAGCCCAAGCACGATCGCCTGCACCACCTATGCTATCTGCCGCAGACGAATAGGTCCTGATCGAAAGTTCGCTGAGCTCGTGCTCTCGCGCGCGCAGCCTTGCGGGCATCACGCAACTCTTGGCGGCTGATGGCCGCCTCCGCAGCAGAGAAGCGGCAGCCGCAGTAATTTTGCCGATACATCTGCAGCTCGCGGGAGCACTTGGTAGCGTCGGGGTAATAAGGCCGGAAGTCCCGCCAGACGGACGTAAGCCCAAAGTGCGCCGCAAGCTGGGACAACACGTCATGGCAGCTGTCGAACAGCTGGTAGGGGGAAACGGCCAGCGTCGTGCTGACATAGGAGAAACCCTGATCGACCGCCGTGCGGCAGGTCGTTGCCAGGCGCTGCGCGTAACAGGCGCGGCAGCGGCGGGCGCGGTCGAGGCCAAAGGGGGCGACGCCGGCCTCCCATGCGGCGCTGTCCTCGTCGGCCACGATCACCCTCACATGGGCGACGTCGCGAGCCCACTGCATGAGGGTGCGCAGGCGCAGGTCATGCTCGGAGCGCGGGGCGATGTTGGGGTTGGTCCAGCAGATCGTGGGCTCAAAGCCCTCCTGGCGCAGATGGAGCACGGGCTCGATGGAGCAGGGGCCGCAGCATGCGTGGAGCAACAAGGGCACGCCCCGCGACGCCTCTTCGGCGATGCTTGTCGACTCGTCTTGCTTCTCCACGACGCCTTCCCTTCCGCGCATGCCCCTCTTCGCAGATTCGCTGACTGTCTTGGCTATCATAGCAAAGATCACGCACCAGCTTCAGCCGACGCCTCAGCCCTTGTCAGCCCCATCTGTGGGATATCCCTGCTCAGGGCATGTCTCTTGTGTGAGCTGCGAGTCCTGTCCAGGTTGGCTTTGGTCGGGGCGAGGCGTCTCGCGGGCGGCCAAGAACTGGTCGAACTGGGACCGGGAGCTCTGGAAGTCGTTCGGCAGCACAACGGTGCTTGCCCCCTTGCTCGCAAAGCCGCGCATCATGTCAATCCACTGTGTGAACTCGAACAGCCGGTTCGCGTCGGCCTCAGAGAGCTCCGAGCCCTTGATGGTGTCGATGGACTCCTTGATGCCACGGGCGATGGCAATGCGCTGGTCCGCGATGCCCTGGCCTTCGGCGGCCATGGCCTCGGCACGGGCTTGGGCGGCGATGACCGTCTTGGCCCGCTCGGCGTTCGCGTCGTTGGTGGCCGACTCGAGGTGGTTTTTGGAGGCGATGATGTGGTTCATCGACTCCTGCACCTCAGCGGGCAGGCGTATGGAGGTTATCAGCGTGGTCACAAGCACGATGCCGTAGTTGAGCATCTTGGTGGCAACCGCCTCGTCGATCGACTGCGCAATGGCGTCCTTTTCGGAGAACACCTCGTCGAGCGTGCGGTTGGGTATCTGCGAGCGCAGAGCGTCAGCCAGGTAGTCTTTCATCTGCATGACCGGATCTGTGAGGGTGTAGCGGCTCTTCCAGATGCCGGAGGCAGAGCCGGCGTCGACATCGGAAGCGTCGACGTGATATTGAATCGAGACGTCCAGCTCGATCGTGACGTTGTCCGACGTCTTCGCGTCGAAGGTCATGTGCTGGTCCTCGGTCATGAGGTCCACGTCGAAGACCTTGTCGCAGTAGGGCAGCTTCACATGGAAACCCGGGCCCTGGATCGAGTCGAACTTACCGAGGCGCTCGACGATGGCGACGTGCTGCTGACGCACGACGTAGGCCGTCGACAGGACGACGCAGACGACAAGCACAATGAGGATGATGAGCCAAATCATAAGGACACTCTCCTGTCATCTCACACCAATTGGGATCGACTGGGACAGATAGCTTGCGCGCAGGCACGCAAAGGCATGCGAAAATCCGCTTGCCGCGGCTCAGCACACGCCGCACCGCACCTACGTTGTGCCCATATTTGCCATTCAGTAAATCAGCACGGCGCCGTGCACACATATGACACCAAACGTACACCACTAGGATAGACTAGGGCCGCCAAAGAACTAAGACCGCCAGGAACATCGCCTGCCCAATGTGGGATAATCGCGGCGCACACGATCGTGGCAACGAGGGGAATTACCGTATGTCTGCAATACGCACAAATGATGACGAGCGTCCGACTTTTCCTGCGAGGGCCGTCGTGACCGGTGGGATGCCCTATGGCAACAAGAGCCTTCATTTCGGCCACATCGGCGGTGTCTTCGTACCGGCTGACTTCACGGCGCGCTTCCTGCGCGACCGCATCGGGCCTGAAAACGTCATCTTCGTCTCCGGCACTGACTGCTATGGCTCCCCCATCATGGAGGGCTATCGCAAGAAGGCCGAGGAGGAGGGCTACAAGGGCTCCATCGAAGACTACGTGCAAGAGAACCACGACAAGCAGAAGGAGGCCCTTGACGCCTACGGCATCTCGCTGGACCTCTTCGCCGGCTCCGGGCTGGCGCCGGCGCGCGACTTCCACGCTGCCCTGTCTGAGCAGGTCATTCGCCGCCTCTACGAGCGCGACGCGCTCACCAAGCGCTCGACACTGCAGTTCTATGACGTCAAGGCCGGGCAGTTCTTGAACGGCCGCCAGGTTGTGGGCCGCTGCCCCGTCCGTGGCTGCAAGTCCGAGAAGGCCTATGCCGACGAGTGCGACCTCGGGCACCAGTTCGATCCTGAGGAGCTCATCGCCCCCGTCTCGCAGCTCACCGGCACCACCCCCGAGCTGCGGCCGGTTGACAACTGGTACTTCGACCTCCCGGCATATGAGAGCCAGCTCGAGGACCTCATGGATGAGTGGGACGTCGACTCGCAGGTGCGCCCGATCGTGACCAAGACCGTCCGAGAGTCCCTCGTACCCCCGGTGATCTACGTGCAGAACAAGTTCCGCCCGGCCTTCGACGAGATCGCCGGCAAGCTGCCCGCCCACGTCCTGCATGAGCCGGAGGGCAACCAAAGCTCCTTCTCCATCGAGTTCAGCTGCTGGCAGGACCGCGACAGCGCCCGCGAGCTGCTTCGGGCCGCCAAGATACGCTTCCGCGCCGGCAAGTGCCTGCTGCCGTTTCGCATCACGGGCAACATCTCCTGGGGCGTCCCGGCTCCCGACCTCGACGGCTCTGCCGCCCGCAGCGGCCAGGACCTCACCGTGTGGTGCTGGCCTGAGAGCCTGTGGGCCCCCATCTCGTTCGTGCAGACCGTCCTTGCCCTCGACGAGCAGCAGAGCGCCGAGGGAAGCACGCCGCGCTTTGGCACCCACGACTGGCGCATGTGGTGGTGCGCTGACGACGCGCAGGTCTTCCAGTTCATCGGCCAGGACAACATCTACTTCTACTGCGTCGCGCAGCCGGCGATCTGGGACGCGCTCGACTGCAACCTGTTCCAGGACACGCCGGTCGCCAACTACCACATCCTCTTCATGAACAAGAAGGCCTCGAGCTCGGGCAAGATCAAGCCGCCAATGGCCGAGGAGCTCCTCACGCACTATACCCCTGACCAACTGAGATGCCACTGGCTCTCCCTTGCGCTCGACCAGAAGGCCGTGTCGTTCGCGCCGAAGGCCTATGACACGTCCGTCTCGCACAAGGACAAGAAGACCGGCGAGGAGGTTCTCGTTTGCGACGATCCACGGGTCGCGGACCCGGCGCTAAAGGAAAGCGCCTTCCTCACCAACATCTTCAACCGCCTGGCCCGCAGCTGCCTCTACGGCGCCGTCAACGTCTGCGAGGGGCACCTGCCGGCGAAGCTGGCTCATGCCGCAGAACACGAGGCCGCCAAGGAGGCGACGCTTTCCTTCGAGCGCGCCGCACATGACTTCAACGCTCACGAGGCGCTGGCCATCGCCGAGTCCTACACGCGCGAGGCAAACAAGCGCTGGGACGCCGCCAGTAAGGCGGCCAAGGGCAACGACGGCGCCTATGAACAGGCCCTCGCCGACGCATTTTGCGCTCTGCGCACCACGACGCTGCTGATGCACCCCGCGACTCCCGCCGCCTGCGAGGAGATCTGCCGGCACCTGGGCTTCGAGCCAAGGTTCTTCTTCTCGTGGGAGCAGGCATTCGACGACCCTGCGGCGCTTGCGGCCAAGCTGGGAGAGAGCTGCAAGGCGCACAAGATCGTGCCACTGCCACCGCGCTATGACTTCTTTGAGAAGTCGCCGGCCCGCGCGACCCGCGCTCAATAGGCCGCCCGAGAAGTCTTGCGCACCGAAGCCCTGCTTACAGCCCTACGCACTAAAATTGTCCTGCTTGCGAACATGGATTGCAGAAAAAGAAGGGACAGACGATGCTTGAGCTGCCGCCGCTGCACGTCAGCCGGCCTTACGGGCGGCCGAGGGCCCACCTGTCGCGCACGTTGCATGTCATGACACCCGACGGAGCCAGCTTGGCGGCGTTTCTCTACGCACCAGCTGCGGATGACCCTCTGCGCGCCAACAGCGTCAACCCCGCGCCCACGCCGGTGCTCATGCTGCACGGCAACGGCGAGGAGCACGGCATATTCGGAGCTGTCATCAACGCCCTCGTCAGCTGCGGCCGTCCCGCCCTCGCGCTTGACTCGCGCGCCCAAGGCCGTTCGACGCGCGGCGCAGCTCCGCTGAGCTACGAGCTCATGGCCAAAGACGCCATGCGCGTGCTTGAGGAGGCCGGTATCCCACGAGCCCACGTGCTCGGTTTTTCGGACGGCGCCATCGAGGGGCTTCTGCTCGCGCGCGACTGGGCCGAGCACGTCGTCTCCCTGACGGCACTCGGCGCTAACCTCAACCCTGACGGCCTCGACGGAACAGACGACATTCTACAGGCGGCGCGGGCCAACGCCGCTTGGGCCACGCGCAGCGCAGATGGGCCCGCATGCTATCCGGACGGGACGCCCGCACCCAGCCGCGCGCAGGCCGCGACTGCAGCCGAGCTGCTCTACCTCATGGTCAACGAGCCACACATTGAGGCGGCCTCCCTCAAGGCGATCGCCTGCCCAGTCAGCGTCGTCGCAGGGGAGCATGACGACATACCACGCGCACAGACCGACGCCATCGCGCAGGCGATACCGGACGCCCGCGAGTTGATCGTGCCGGGGGCAGACCACACGCTGCCCAAGGTCGCCCCCGAGGCGGTGCTGCGCGAGCTCCTCGTGACAATCGCGCGCGCGGAGGCCTGACGCAAAGATGCCAGGTGCCCAGCGCCCTATGCGCCTGCGAGCTCGACGGCTATGGCTCTCCCATCCTTTTTATAGAAATCCGGGGAAGCAGGTCTTTCGTGGCGTCAACCACGACATACACGCCGCGGTCAGCCACATAGCTCAATATTTGCTCGTATATGTCAGAGGGCACGGTAGGGGGAATGGAGCCAGAAACGATCAGAAAGTCCCTGGGCACCAAGGCATCGAGCTGCCCAAACAGCCTTTTGACGTCCAAGGCAGAAATGCAGGGGCCTTGGCCGTTGATCTCAAACTCCTCCTCTGCCTTTATCTTCACATTGATGCGAGACAGACCTTTGTGCACCTCAATGAAGTCGCAACTCACGCCACATGATTCGGTACGCGCGCTTATTTCTTTGCCGGTAAACCCGACCACAAAGCCCAACGCCACGGACCTGAGGCCGAGATTGCCAAGCGCGACCGAGACATTGATATCTTTGCCGCCTGGCAGGATCTTTTCAAATTTCGTGCGGTTAACAGCGTCTAATTGCAAGTTTTCGATCCCGACGACATAATCGAGGGCCGGGTTAAACGTAACGGTGTAAATCATCGCCGCTCCAAGCTTTTTTGCGATCAGGTCAAATCCCTTTGGCCCAAGCTTACAAAAGGAGCGGAGTCTAGCGGCAATGCCGCCACTCCGCCCCTTTGATAATGGCTACAGCAACCCTCTACTTGCTTTCGAGCCGCTCGTTTATAAGGGAAGCGATGGCCTGCTTGTCAGAAGATGCCAAAACTTGCTTGCGGAAATTCTCATCCATCAGCATGACGGCGACCTTCGACAGCAGCTGGATATGCGTAGTACCTGCCTCAGCAGAAGGGACGAGCAACGAGATAGCGACCTTGATCGGCTTACCATCCAAAGATTCCCAAGCCATGTCATTGGCGAATTTGACAATGATGACGGAAGCTTTGTGTATGGCATCGCATTTTGCATGGGGAATAGCAAACCCATCCAGCATGCCTGTCGTACCCTCGCTCTCCCGCTCTTCAAAGGCTTTTTTGACCTCTTGCTTATCGCTGGCTATCCCTAACTCGACGGCCTTCGATGATAAGAAGTCCAAAGCTTGGCCGACATCTTGAGCGGGGCTGTCTAAAAAGACATGCGACGCCTCAATGAACTCACTCATGCACTCATCCCTCCTAACTGCGATCTACGCAATGACCTTGTTGCCGTTCTTCTCATACTCATGCTTTTTGAAAAGGACATACAAAATGCCGCCGACGATCGCGCCGATCAGAATGGCAAGCACCCATTGGGCAGCACCGTCGACAACCGGAAGCACGAGAAAACCGCCGTGCGGGGCGGGGTCATGGACCTGCCAAAAGATCGACAGGATCGCGCCGATGGAAGACCCCAGCATCATGATCGGCATTACAGGCCAAATGTTCTTTGTCATAAACGGGATGGCGCCCTCAGTGATGTGCGTGCAGCCAAGAACGAGGTTCACGATGCCCGCGTCATGGTCTTCCTGCGAGAAGTACTTTTTCCCGACGATGACGGCGAAGGTCGTGATGAGGGGCGGGACGATGCAGGCAGCAGATACGGCAGCCATGAAGTTGGTGCCGAAGTTATACGTTTCCGTGCCCACGCCAGCGGTCAGGGCCTCTGTAAGAAGAGCGGTGCCTGTAACATAGGCAGCCTTGTTAACGGGGCCGCCCATATCAAAGGCGCACATGCAGCCAATCGCGAGCCCCAGAATAATTGGGCCTGACTCTTCAAGGCTTTCCAGGAAGCTCATCATTCCTTGGTTAATCGAGGCCATTGGCCCAGAGATGCCCAGCATCACAAGACCGACCACAAAAGAAGAGAACAACGGGTACAAAAACATGGCTTTCAGCCCATTGAGGTTTTTAGGAAGCCCGGAGAACAGCTTCTCTAAGCCTAAAATAACGTATCCTGAGAGAAAGCCTCCGACGATACCACCAAGAAAGCCGAAGCCAACGCCTGTTCCACTGGCATCGATCAGGCCAGTTCCCGAAGCAACAGGAAGCCCCGTGATGGCAATCATGCCGGCTATGAAACCAGGGACCAACGCCGGGCGCTTCCCAATTGACTCAGCGATGTAGGCAGAGAGCACAGGCACCATCAGGTTCATGCCTATGCCGCCGATGATCTTCAGCATTGCTGCGAAGCTGTTGTAGTCTGACGCGGTCGAATCGTAGGACGTAATGCCCCACAGGAAGGACACGGCAGTAAGCACACCGCCAGCGACGACGAAGACCAGCATGTGGCTTACGCCGTTCATCAGGTGCTTGTAGATTATATGGCCAACGCTTTCCTTTTCGGCTGCGGCCGTCTCGTTGCCTGCGTCTGCGACCTCTTCAGTAAGCTCGCCCTTCGGCTTTGCCGCAAGAGCCTTGTCGATCAAGGTCTCTGCGTCTTCCGTCTTTATCGCCTTCGACACTCCCACAGAGACAATGGGCTTGCCGGCGAAGCGCTCAGCGGCGACGTCTTTGTCAGCAGCTATGATTACCGCCTTAGCAGCCTTGATCTGCGCTGGTGTCACCTCGTTTTCAATGCCGACCTGGCCATGTGTCTCCACTTTAATGGTCAAGCCTTTAGCGGCCGCAGCATCCTCCAACGCTTTTTCTTGGCCATGTAGGTGTGTGCGATACCCGTAGGACAACCAGTTGCTGCAATCAGGTCATATATCTTGTTGTCATCCTCAGCCATTTTACACTCCCTCCTCCTCTATGCCCATCAGGCATAGTCCTCAGGTGCGAATGCACCCCTTCCTTCGTAGTGCGACCCTCTTTTGCGCGAAATGCCACAAGAGCAGCAATGCAGACTGATACGCCTTCGAACGCTCAATCATTTCATTTGGATCACCTCTATTTGCTTGCGCAGCTGCCTCACTGCTGAAAAATCGCCTAGGCCGGCGCTCATCGCAACGGAACCTCCTGTTGCCATAGCATTGACCAGGGCGTCTTTTACTGCGGAGCAGTCCTTTTCCCAGACCGAAATGAAGCCTGCAAGGGACGCATCCCCTGCGCAGGCGGTGGAAAGGACTTTCACCTTTGCCGCGTTGGCATGCCAGACATGGCCTCCACCAAAGAAGTAGGCGCCCTTACTTCCCAGCGTCAGAAGAATGTTTTGAGCGCCTAACCCGTGCACGCTGCGCAACGCGCCTAAGACGTCTGTCTCATCTTGGATGTGTATGCCGAATATCTTTTGGATCTCAGCCTCATTGGGCTTGATGAGCAACGGCTTTCGCCGCACAAGCTCGGCCAGGCAAGGATGCGAGATGTCAAGTATGAATTCAGCTCCCTTGGCCTGGACGATGTCTATGACTTCGTTGTAGTAGCTCGGGTCGATCCCCGGTGGCAGGCTACCAGAAATGACGAGGCAAGAAAGGTCGTCGCAACCATCAATCACCTCAAGCATTTCCTTTTGGGCGGCCGCGGCCACGCGCGCACCTGCATTGGGAAGTATGTATTCTTCCTTGTTGGTCGTAATGAACACGTTTACGCGCGTGATGCCATCGATCCACACCGGCCGCACCGGGCAGACGCGCTCAGCGCCCTCGACGATGTACTCTCCGGTAAACCCGCCAAAAAACCCTAGGATGACAGAGTCAATGCCGAAGTGTTTAAGGGTAAACGAGACATTGAGGCCCTTGCCGTTGGGGGTATAGACAGCGTCGCGGGTCCTTGTTACACAATTGGGCGCAAGCCGCTCAGAAAAGACATTCATGTCTATGGCCGGGTTGGTTGTAAGGGTATAGATCATGCTGAAACCTCCACCACATTGGAAAATTTCTTATACTGCTCGTTTCTCAGCTCATAGGTGACGAGTACGGCAAAGGAGAACTTGGCAAAGGTAATCGGCGCGACCCGTCCGATCTTGTCTGCGTCGCACAACACATAGCGCACGCCAGTGCGCTCCATTGCCAGCCTCTTAACTTGGGCCTCGTTAACGTCGGGCGTCGTGAAGCCTTGGGCGCGCGTCACTCCGTTGCAGCCCCAAAAGCCCTTGGTAAAGTGATAGAGCTCAAGACTCGCAATCGCGCCCGGGCCAAATAGCGCATCGGTAGAGCCCTTCAGCTCGCCACCTAGCATGAGGGTGCGAAAGCCCTTGCGAACCAGTTTCTGCGCAGTGGTGGTGGAATTCGTGACATATGTCGCGTCCACTTGCTCGAGGTGGTTGACGAGACACTCTGTCGTAGAGCCGGTGTCAATGTAAACAAAGTCGCCCGGCTCGACCAAGGAGGCCGCATAGCGGCCAATTGCGTCTTTTGCCTCAACATTGAGCGAATACTTCTCGTCATTTGTCCGCTCTGTCGTCTCATACGAAAGCGAACCTGGCGCTGTTGCGCCGCCATAGACCTTGGAAACGCGACCTTCACGATCAAGCTCGTCAATGTCCCTGCGAATGGTAGAGACGGAGCTCTTCAGCTCATGCACCAAAAAGCTGGCTGAGACGGTGCCGCGCTCCCGCACGAGCTGAGCGATGTAGTCTTGCCTTTCTTGCGCGAGCATGTCCGCCCCTTCGTCAGAACTATGTAAATATGTAAATTAGTTGTGATCTACTTTGGTAGATTATGAACTTTTATGACTTATAAAGCTCATATCTACCTATAACTTGATCAAACTTATTCGTAAACGGTTCATTTTCCGTCATGAGTGGTGCATTACACGTCCCCTTGTTTTAAAAATGAGTTCTGGATCAGTCCCCCAGCAAAAATTCCACCAGCTTGGCGCCCGTCTTCGTGGACGAAGGTTTGTTCTCTTTATGAAAGAGATATTTCGGTACCTTGACATTTATTACTTAGGTACCTAATCTCTTCTGGTCTGATTTTGTTAGAAAGGAGCCATTACGTTAGCACCACAGAACAAAAATGACTTTCACGTACAGAGTTCAGCTGACGAGAGCATCGAGCACCGTGTTTTGCACGATTTCGGCTATTTCGGCTATTTTCTCCACATCCATGCCGGTGGCAGAGCTGGCAAACAGCATGTGCTCACTTGGCTTTTGCGCAACGGATCCCACCTCACGCAAAGTGAGTTGAAAGAACACGCGGGAACCGCCGCCGCCTCGCTGTCAGAGGTTCTCTCCAAGCTCGAAACAAAAGGGCTCATTGAACGTGCACCTCTCGAGAACGACCGGCGGCAGCTTGATGTTCGTCTGACCAATGAGGGCATCACAAAGGCAGTCGAGATCGAGGCTAAAAAACATGAGTTCGAGGTCAACAGCCTCATACCTCTCAGCGACAGTGAGAAAGTCCAGCTTGTGGAGATGCTTGACCGTATTGCCAACTATTGGAAGACCATCGAAGGAAAAGAGGAGATTCCGTCATGCCAACAAGCACTAAAAAATTAGTCAAGCGTCTTGGCATCGGAGATGTCCAGTATTCCTTCCACGACGTCATACAAACCATCGGCCACTCCGTGCGTGAGTATAAAAAGCCTGCGATTCTCACGCCCATCTTTGTTACAGGGGAGGTTGTCCTTGAATGCGTCCTACCTCTTGTAACGGCCCTTTTGATTGATGCCATCAACCTTGGTGGTGGCATGGGCGCAATCGCCCATTACTCTGTGGTACTAATATGTATGGCTCTTGCGTCGCTGTTCTTTGGCACGGTTGCTGGCATCACCTGCTCGGAGGCCTCGGCAGGCCTTGCGAAGAACCTCCGCCAAGACATCTTCCATCAAGTACAGAAGTTCTCCTTCTCCAACATTGATCGCTTCTCAACAAGCTCCCTTGTCACACGCCTTACGACTGACGTCAACAACGTGCAGCAGGCCTACATGATGATCATCCGCACGGCCATCCGCTCCCCCATGATGCTTGTTTTCGCGATCATCATGGCTTTCATTACCGCCGGTCCCATGGCGGTAATTTATGTAGTCATGGCCATCTTCCTCGGTTTCTTCCTCTTTCTGATCTCTATAAAGGTCATGCCTATCTTCCGCCGCATCTTTCGCAAGTACGACCGTCTGAATGATTCCGTGGAGGAAAACGTCTCTGGCATCCGCGTCGTGAAGTCATTCGTACGCGAGGACTACGAGAAGAAGAAGTTTGATAAGGCCTCCGGCACTCTCTACCATGACTTCGTCCACGTTGAGCGCATACTGGCGTGGAACCAGCCTGTCATGACCATCGCAGTCGACACGATCTACGCCTTCGTCATCTACTTCGGCTCAAAGGCCGTCATCATCAGCCAAGGCCAACTCATGGGCCTCGGACAGATTTCAGCACTGATCACCTACGGTTTTTCCGTACTGATAAGCCTCATGATGCTCTCGATGATCTTCGTGATGATCACGATGTCGATCGAGAGTTCCCAACGTATCACAGAGGTGCTCAAGGAAACCTCCGATATATCCAATCCAAAAGATCCAATTATGAAGGTCCCCGATGGCCGTATCGACTTCGACCACGTGAGCTTCAAGTATTCTGCAAATGCCAGCCGCATGGCCCTGTCCAACGTTAACCTGCACATCAGAAGCGGCGAGACCATCGGCATCATCGGCGGTACTGGCTCGAGTAAATCTACGCTGATTCAGCTCGTAAGTAGACTTTACGACACGACTGAGGGAGCCGTCTCCGTCGGAGGCCACGACGTACGGGACTATGACCTCGACACACTCCGCGGAGCTGTTGCCGTCGTCTTGCAGCGCAATGTTCTTTTTTCTGGAACCATCAAGGATAACCTCCGCTGGGGCAACAAGAAGGCGACTGACGAGCAGATGCTCGCTGCCTGCAAACTCGCCCAAGCTGACGAGTTTATCCAACGCATGCCAAAGGGCTACGACACCTACATCGAGCAGGGCGGCACCAACGTGTCAGGTGGCCAGAAGCAGCGCCTGTGCATCGCACGGGCCCTGCTCAAGAACCCGAAGGTGCTGATCTTGGACGACTCAACAAGCGCCGTGGACACCAAGACCGACAAGCTCATTCGCCAGGCCATGAAAAGCTACATACCTGACACGACAAAGATCATCATCGCCCAACGCACAAGCTCTGTGGAGGACGCGGACCGCATCATTGTGATGAACGACGGCCGCATCGTCGACATCGGAAACCACGAGGAGCTGCTCAGGAGCTCTGACATCTACCGCGAGATCTATACGACGCAGAACAAGCAGTCCCACGACGTCAAGATAGGCGAGATCGAAAAGGAAGCCCAGCATGTCTAACGACGCAAAGGCTGCTCCTGCAGCCAGCAGCGCAAGGAGCCAAAAGCCTGCTAGCACTCGCGGCAACGCCCCCCAACATCCTATGACGACACTCAAGCGTACGCTCAAGCTTGTCTTCTCTTACTATCACGTTTACTCGATATTAATTGTCGTCTGCATCATCGCCCAGGCGACCCTTGCTTCACTGCCCTCGATCTTCTTGCAGCAGGCACTAGCCGTCATCGGACAGTACTGGCAATCAGGTGATTGGGTTGCCGCCGAGCCGCAGTTGCTGCATATAATATCGACACTCATCATCTGCTACCTCGTTGGCATGGTCTGCGTAATCGTGCAGACCCAGCTCACGGCTGTCGTAACACAAGGCACCCTGATGAAGGTCCGCAACCAGATGTTCGAACACATGGAAGACCTTCCTATTCGCTACTTCGACACCAACAAACACGGCGACATCATGAGCCACTACACCAACGATGTGGACACCCTACGTCAGCTCATCGGCGTCGCCTTCCCGCAAATTCTTACCACAGGCGTTGCGATGCTGTCAGTTTTGCTCATCATGCTGTGGTATTCGCTGTCTATGACGCTCGTCGTGCTCATTATGGTCGCCTTCATGATATGGATCACGCGCTTCCTCGGTAGCCGCTCAGCTCATTATTTCTTGCGTCAGCAGCAGGAACTGGGACGCGCGGAAGGTTTTGTTGAAGAGGCCATGAATGGCGAGAAGGTCATTAAGGTCTTCACCCACGAAGCAGAGACGGAACGTGAGTTCCAAGAGGTTAACGAATCTCTTTTCGAGGCTTCTGACAAGGCCAACACCTACGGCAACATTCTCGGTCCTGTCTTGATGAACCTTGGCAATGTCGCGTATGTCGCCGTCGCGCTCGCAGGCGGCATCATGCTGACCGTGGGAGCGCCCTCCCCCTCCATCTCTGGCATGGCGCTCACGATCGACGTCGTGATCCCGTTCCTCAACATGACCAAGCGCTTCGCCGGGTCGATCGGACAGGTCTCCAACCAGATCAACTTCGTCGTCATGGGGCTTGCCGGTGCAGAACGCATCTTCGACCTTCTTGATAAGCAGCCTGAGGTCGACCAAGGCTATGTAACGCTTGTGAATTTTGATATTGACAAAAATGGCCAGCAAAAGGAGACCAGCCAGCGCACTGACAAGTGGGCGTGGAAGCATCCCCACAAAGCCGACGGGACGGTCGACTACACGCCGCTGCGAGGTGACGTGCACTTAAGTGATGTGAGCTTTGGCTACGAGCCAAATCATGAGGTGCTGCACAACATCTCTCTGTATGCCAAGCCCGGACAGAAAGTAGCGTTCGTCGGTGCGACCGGCGCCGGAAAGACGACTATCACTAACCTGATCAACCGCTTCTACGACATTAACGGCGGCAAGATCCGCTACGACGGCATCAACATTGAAAAGATCAAGAAAGACGACCTGCGTCGCTCACTCGGCATCGTACTGCAAGACACGAACCTGTTCACGGGAACCATCATGGACAACATCCGCTACGGTCGTCTCGATGCTACCGACGAGGAGTGTATAGGGGCGGCCAAGCTCGCCGGAGCCAACAGCTTCATCATGCGCTTACCCGAAGGCTACCAGACTATGCTTACCGACAACGCAGCTCGGCTGTCACAGGGGCAGCGGCAGCTCCTTTCGATCGCACGTGCCGCCGTCGCCGACCCCCCCGTCATGGTCCTTGACGAAGCGACGAGCTCCATCGACACGCGCACTGAAATGATCGTGCAGAAGGGTATGGACGCCCTGATGTATGGCAGGACGACCTTCGTGATCGCCCACCGGCTTTCGACCGTCCGCAACGCCGATGTGATCATCGTGCTCGATCACGGTCGCATCATCGAACGCGGGACCCACGACGAACTCATTGCCGCAAAAGGGATCTACTATCAGCTTTATACTGGCGCCTTCGAGCTCGAATAGGCTTTGCTTGTAGGGGCCGGCGCACGCCCTGGCCCCCAGCGGCGCTTGCGCCTATGCTGGCAACTCTCAGGCTAGCCCTCTCACCGGCGCCTACGTTTGTGCTGGCGATCCTCGCGAATGATCGAGCCCACAATCCACAGGCCAAGTCCCAATGCAATAAGATAGCCAAGAAAGCCAATCACCGGAATGCCAAAGATAACCGGCTGTATGCGCGCGTAATACACGACCGAGGAGCCGATGAATAGGCCAGCGATTACGATGCTCATGGTCAGGCGGTCCGCCGCGCGAGATACGTTATGCAAAAGGTCATCTTTGTCCGGCAGCTCCATCTGCACACGCAGTTGCCCTCTTGTAAGCATCTTCATGGCTCCCGAGAGCTGGGCGGTGGCTTTCAGTAGGCTATGGCTTGCCGCATGCATTTCGCGCAGGTAGGCTTTACCCTCCTGCTTGAGCACGTCTTCGGCGCCGAGCGTAGAGAGCACGTGGTGGCGGATGATGTCCACGATCGACACGCCCGGCAAGAACTCGTCGACCACGCCCTCAAGCGTCACAAGGGAGCGCGCCAGCATCGTAACGGTGCCGGGCAGCTCGATGCCATTCTTGCGCGCCATCGCGACAAGCGCGTTGAAGAAGTCGCCTATGTTGAGCTCTGCCAGGTCGGCCTCGCCGTAGTCAGCGATGATCTGGTCCAAGTCCCGGAGCAGGCCCGCGTCGTCGACGTCTGCGGCGTCGGAGATCGAAAAGCGCAGCAGGCCGTCTTTCAGCTTCTCCGAGTTGCGCTCGCCGACGGCCACGATCATGTCCTGAAGCGCGGAACGGTCATGTGCCGAGAGCCTACCCATGAGTCCGAGGTCGAGGTAGATGATCTTGCCGTCGCGTATCTTCAGGTTGCCAGGATGTGGGTCGGCATGGAAGAAGCCATCATCGAGCATCTGCTGCGTGTAGTTGTCGACAAGTTTAGTACCAATCTCTTCGAGGTCATACCCTCGGCGCTTGAGCGCGACGGTATCGTCGATTGACAGGCCATCGATGTAGTCCATCACCACCACATGCCGCGTGCACAGGCGGCGATAGGGTTTGGGACAGTCGACGTAGACGCAGCCGGCGTTGTTATGGCGGAACTCCTCGAGATTGCGAGCCTCCACAAGGAAGTCTGTCTCCTCGCGAAAGGATTGCCAGAGCTCGTCAACCACAGAGGTAAGGTCAACGAACTGCTCACCTGGCATCATGCGACCAGCCCGCTTGGCCAGCGAGCGCATGATTGAGATGTCTTGCGCCATGATCTCACGCACGTGGGGCCGTTGGATCTTTATGGCAACAAGTTCACCAGTCACAAGGCGCGCCTTGTGGACCTGGGCGATCGAGGCTGATCCCAGCGGGATGTCGTCTATTGCGTCAAAGATGTCCTCTATTGGCGTGCTGTACTCGTCGCGCAGGGCCTGCAGCACCGTGTTGCGGTCCATCGGCTCGACTTGCGTACGCAGCTTCTTGAGCTCCTGGCAGAAGCTCTCTGGCAGGATCTCCGAGCGCATGGAGAGTATCTGGCCCGCCTTCACGAAGGTGGGACCCAGCTCCTCGAGCAGCTGCCGCAACGCCCTCGGCGTAAGCCCATGCCAGACGTCATAGCGGCTCGTGATCTTGAGGATCTGCCACATGCGGGCCATCTTGCTCGAACGCGATATATGATACTGTTCGGCGTCCGAGTCGCGACCGCCGAACAGGCCTATTGTCTCTATCGTGCTTACGTCATCTTGAGAGCTGCCAGACGCTCCACGGATGTCGGCTTCGGGACCGAACTCGTCATCTTGTGCCATCAACGTATGCCACAGCTGTCGCTAGTCAGCATCCTCAGCCTTGCTGCCGCCGGCCGCGTCGTCGTCAGAGTCATCCTCGACATCTACCTCAACAGGCTCAGCATCAAGGTCATCCCTGATTTTCTGGACCTTCTTGACGTAGGCGGCGCGCTGCTCCGGCGTCATGTTCTTCAGATGGGCGCGCAAGATGGCAGCCTCAGAGTCAGAACTAGCCTCTGCGGCCTTATGCTTCAATGCCTCATTGAGCGTCTTGCCCTGCTCCACCGTCAATTCGCCCTTTTTCACAAGATCATCGACGATCTTGCTCGACTTCTCCGCCGTCGTCGCAACTGCACCGACGCCGGCCAGAAAGACCTTGTACATCGTGTCGGACATGTCATCGAAAAAAGCCATTTTTGCTCCCGTCTTCCGTCTACTCCATACGGACCCGTGCGGGCGCCCGCGTATCGTATTTGTCTGTTATACCCAACCTCTCGTCGCTTTCTCACAATCGGCCGCGAGCGGCAAGCAGCATGGCTGCATGGCACTATCCGAGCAAAATGTCACCTAACTCCACCACGTTGTGCGCTATTGCGCAGGCTCCCGCTTGCTCAAGCTCTCCGGCAGGCGCAGTATCCCCAAAGTAGACGCCGACACACGGCATGCCCGCTTCGCGCGCCGCTTGCACGTCGCTACACCTGTCCCCTACCATCACGGCGTCCTTCGACTGAAGACCAAGCTCGGACAGCACAGTACCTATGGTCACGGACTTCGAGGAGAGGCGGTCGTCTTGCTTGCCACACACCAGCGAGAAGTACGACTCGATCCTTGCATCCTTCACGCAGCGCTTGAGCAGCTGGTCTCTTTTTGATGAGGCAACCGCCAGCACGCGCCCGGCTGCCTGCAAATCGCCCAAGAGCTGTGGCATGCCAGCGAAGGCAGGCCATGCCTCAGGGCCGAGGGAGCCGTAGATCGCGCGGTAGCGACGCGTAACCTCAGCGGCATCGGATGCGGACAGGCCATACACGTCGCTGAATGCCTGGGGAAACGGTGGCCCCACCAGACGGCGCAAGTCCCCGAGTTCCCCTTCGGCAAACCCAAAGCCACACAGCACCTCACGGGCGACATTGACGATCGAGGGCATCGTGTCAGCGAGGGTTCCATCGAAGTCGAAGATCACGCAGGGTCTGCAGGACACGTCCTTGCAGCCAAGGGTTGCCTCTCTTTGGTCAGCGACTCTCGTGAGCTGTGTCATGAATATCCTCTCTCGTCTTGCGGCAGGACAACAAAACTTTTTTCCGCACCTATCTTAGGGCTATTGTTTACTATGATAGATGCCGTTCGTCTACAGGAGGAGGAAGGTTATACATGGCGCGTGTTTACAACTTCTCCGCAGGGCCAAGCTGTCTGCCGGAGGAGGTTCTTCGCCAAGCAGCCTCCGAGATACTTGACTATCAAGGCTGTGGCATGTCGATCATGGAAATGAGCCACCGCAGCCCCACATTCCAGCACATCATCGACGACGCAGAGGCGACGTTGCGCCGGCTGCTTGGACTGGACGACGGTTGGGACGTCCTGTTTTTGCAGGGTGGCGCGACGCTTGAGTTCGCAGCGGTGCCACTCAACCTGATGCGCACGCGCCGCGCCGGCTACGTCGTGTCGGGCAATTTCTCGAAGAAGGCCTGGCAGGAAGGCGGAAAGTATGGTCATGCCGAGCTATTGGCAAGCAGCGAGGATGACCACTTCAGCCGCATACCGGAGGTCGGAGCCATAGACCAGACGCTCGACTACGTCCACATCTGCCAGAACAACACCATCTTCGGCACGATGTGGCACAGCTTGCCCGCATGCGGGTCTGTGCCCTTGGTAGCCGATGTCTCGAGCTGCTTCTTGTCCATGCCGCTTGACATGAGCTGCTATGCGGTCATCTACGCGGGCGCGCAAAAGAATGCCGGGCCTGCGGGGACAACGATAGTCTGCTTCCGTAAGGACCTCGTCAGTGACGGGCCGGCGCTATCCGTCTGCCCCACCTATCTCAACTGGCAGCTGCAGGCCACGAAGGACTCCATGTACAACACCCCCAACTGCTGGGGAATCTACATGTCCGGCCAGGTTTTCCACTGGGTCGAGGACCTAGGGGGCCTGAAGGCCATGAAGGAGCGCAACGAAGAAAAGGTCAAGCTGCTCTATGACTACCTTGACCAGTCGCGCCTCTTCCAGCCGACAGCCGAGCTTCCAAGCCGCTCAATCGCTAACGTGACATTTCGGACACCGAACCCCTCACTTGACGCAGTCTTTGTCGAAGGGGCAAAGAAGCGCGGGATCTGCGGCGTCAAGGGGCATCGTCTAGTCGGTGGTATGCGTGCAAGCTGCTACAACGCCGTCCCCAAACAAGCTGTCGAGGCCCTCGTGTCCTATATGTCCGACTTTGAGTCCGCCCATCAGCAGCAGACACGATCTCTGTAGCCGGCGGGACGCACCCACACACGGCCGGCCCGACGGCACCTCCTTTTCTTATACACAGAAGACCGTCCATGAAGGACAGCGAGGAGCACTTATGCGTTACGTCAAAGTTATGGACAACATCGCCCCCGGCATTGTGCGTGATGGCACGCCCGATCTCGGCGAGGGCTACGAAGGCACGACCGACCTTGCGAAGGCCGATGCCATCTTGATTCGCGCCTCTGACATTCATGGCATGGACTTTCCTGCCACGCTACGCTGCATCGCCCGTTCGGGAGCCGGCGTCAATAACATCCCGATAGACGAATGCGCCCACAGGGGCATTGTCGTCTTCAATGCCCCTGGCGGAAACTCCAACGCCGTCAAGGAACTGGTCGTAGGCCTCATCCTCGTGAACTCACGCGGAACCATGCAAGGCATGCGCTGGGTACGCGCCAACGAAGAGGACCCAGCGATAACCAAGGGCGCTGAAGCCGCAAAGAAAGCCTTCGTAGGACGAGAGGCTATTGGTCGCAAGGTGGCCGTCGTCGGTCTTGGCGCCGTCGGATCCAAGATCGCCAACGCCCTTGTCGATCTTGGTATGAATGTGTATGGCTACGACCCGTACCTCTCTGTACAGCATGCATGGGAACTTTCTCACCGCGTGCGTCGAGTTGATAACCTCGATGCACTCTGTGAGAATGCCGACTACCTGACAGTGCATGTACCTTCCAAAGACGACACAATACACATGATCTCTGATGAGCAGCTCTCCCACCTCAACGACGGCGCCATGTTGCTCAACTATGCCCGAGCCGACATCGTCGACGAAAAGGCCGTTGATGCAGCTTTGAGAAGTCACAAACTCGGGCTATTTGCCACTGACTTTGCAACCCCTGCAACTGTGCATATGCCACGTACTCTCATAACACCACATATGGGGGCTTGCACCGTAGAGGCGGAACAAAACTGCGCCCACATGGCAATAAGCGAGATGAAAGACTATCTTGAGCTGGGAACCATTCGAAACTCGGTCAACTACCCTGACCTCGATATGGGACCTTGCCGCTCTGCAAGCCGTTTTGCGGTACTCCATGCCAATGTCCCCAACATGATCAGCCAAATCACGGCCGTCCTTTCACCTTCTGCTTCCAATATTGAGCGCATGTCCAATGAAGCTGCAGGACCTAACGCCTATACACTTGTTGACATCGACAAACCTCTTGATGTACAGACCATTCAAGCGCTGCGCGCCATCAAGAGCGTCTGGAAGGTCCGCGTGATTAAAGACGATGGCGAGTAGCTCGCGCGCAACCTTACTCATACATACTTCAAATGGAGGACACAAGTGGCGCGGCCACACGAAGCAAAGGAGAGCATCGTTCATGCAAATAGAACCCATTAGTTGCTGGCGTCCCACGCCGGCTCGCGCTGCAAGCTTCGCCGCGCCTCCCTATGACGTGTTCGATCGCAGCTCAGCGCGCTCCTATGTGAAGCGCCATCCGTCTTCCTTCCTTGAGATCGACCGCCCCGAGACGGCTTTTGAGCCGGAACATGACATGTATGACCCCGACGTATACACCAAGGCGCGCGAACTGCTCAACGACCGCGTGGCCGACGGCACCTTGCTGCACGACGAGCAGCCCTGCTACTACATCTGGCGCCTCGCGACCGCAGACCACGAGCAGGTTGGGCTGGTCTGCGGAGCTGCCGTCGACGACTACAAGAACGGGACCATCCGCCGCCACGAACAGACGCGCGCGGCCAAGCAGGCTGACCGCATCGAGCATATCCGTACCACCCATGCCCAAACCGGGCCCATCTTCCTCACCTATCGCGACGAGCCGGCGATCGACACGCTCGTGTCCCTCGCAATGACGGCGACGCCTCTTTATGACTTCACCGACGAGCAGGACTGCCACCATAGCATCTGGAGGGTCGCCCGCAAAGGCGCGGTGGACTCCCTTCGCCTGATGTTTGAGCGTGTGCCTACCGCCTACATCGCCGACGGCCACCACCGTGCCGCCTCGGCAGTCGCGGTATGCGAAGAAAAGCGCCAGCAGGCTGCAAGCGAAGGCGGCAAAACAGAAACGGACGAGCAGAGCTATGCGCCGTACGACCTGTTCCTTGCGGTCATCTTCCCTGCAAGCCAGCTCAAGATCCTGCCCTACGACCGCGTGCTGCAAGATGTTGGCACAAAGGACACAAGCCATGTGCTGCAGCAGCTACGCGACGAGGGATTTTCCTGTGAGCGCTCAGAGGGCGTGGTGGAGCCCACAGAGCACGGCAACTTCGGGCTCAAGCTTGGTGATAGCTGGTATGAGCTCAGGCGCAGCGAGGTCGACGCCGCCGACCCAGTCTCAGCCCTTGACGCCACCGTCGTTCAAAGGCACATCCTCAAGCCCATCTTCGCCGTAGATGACCCGACGCGCGATCCGAGGATCTTGTTTGTCGGCGGCTACGATGCCGCGAAGCGCGCAGGAGAGCTCGCAGGCGCAGACGACGTTGCGATCGCGCTCCACGCACCCTCTCTCAAGGAACTGATGGCGGTCTCCGACGCCGGACTCCTCATGCCACCGAAGTCCACATGGTTTGAGCCAAAGCTGCTGTCAGGATTGTTTATCCGGCGCATCTAGCACTCCGGCATATGCAGCGCCTGATATCCTGATATTTAGTGCCTGCGTGCGGCACGACCCTACGCGTCAGGAGCTCGCAGCCCAGCAAATCCAAACGCCAACAGCGCGCCAAGTGCCCCTTGGCGCGCTGTCGCATCTCGGCACGCTCTGCATTGCAGGAAAGACAGGGCCTGCATGCGGGTATATCTTCACAAACGGAAAAACTACGGAGATCTGACGAAGGAGAGCAGATCAGAGGGGTCGCTATGAGGCAGGCTAAAAACAAAAGGGCATCAACGAGACGTCTCCGTCCCGATCAGATCTTGTTGCTGTGCGTCGCTATCGGGGTGATGGCCACAGCTCTCCTTTCCGCCTTGGTCTCTGGCGCGAAGGCGATGAGCTTGCTTTTGCTTGCTGGCTTTTTCGTAGGCCTCGCCGCTGGCGTGACGGTGACAACCTCTGCCATACTAAGGCGCACAGACACTTCTCCTCGAAACGCCAACAAAGCTACAGCAAAGCAAAGAGCATCCGAGGAAGACGCTCATGAGCCCTCTTCTTCGTCAAGGCCTGCCGAGCAGGCCGAAGACGACAAGGCGCCTGCGACTGCTGTGGCCGTCTCGGCTGCTGCGACAGGCGTGACGGCAGCCACGACGTCCTCTGCAACCCCATCGGCAGCTCCTAAGCAGGCTGCTACGGCTGCAGCGCCCCTCTCGGCAACACCAGCCTCAGCAACGTCGGGGTCGCAAGCAGAGGCCTCCCCACTGGCGACCACCGCAACAGCCAGCCAAGAAAAGGTGCGCAACACGCATCCAAGCACCACAGAAGCAAGCGAGGCCGCACAGATGGAAAAGAGCGTGAGGCTCACGGCCCCAAGCCCTGCGCTGGTGCCGCGCAACAGCAAGTATTCTCACTTCGACTACGACGACTTCGTCAAGCGCTTGCTTGGCACTGGCGACCCCATCGCCGAGCTCAAGCTGATCGCACAAGACATCACGCAGCGTGAGCAGGCGTGGACAGGCACTGGCCACTGGAAGGGCGGGCGTGCCCAAGCCGAGCGCAGCCGCTTAGCGGCGCTTGCCTTAGGAGAAGAGGACATTCCCGTCGTCAAGGCTGACGAGCCCGACCCTAAGCAGATACCGATCCCCTCGGGCGTCGAGCTCTTCCTCGCGCACCAGCTGCAAGACGCAGGCCTTTTCGACAAGGACGTCGAGCTGCCGCGCATGCACGCCGTGCGGCCCCACTCCTCGGGCATGCTCTATCTGCGCGTCGAGCAGGAGCAGGTCGCCTATGGCGCGATGCTCAACGTGCTCCGTATCGAGGCCACGCTGAATGCCGTGCGCTTCGTCTCACGCTACTTTGACGACCTTGACAAGGTGAGCGAGGAGGACTGCTGCTCGCTGCAGCAAAGGATCACCTCCTCGATCGTTGCTCAGGCTGCTCCCATCGACCAGCCATACGAGTCTAAAGATGACGGCGACCCCGACGGCGAGTGGGCCGTGCGCCATGACATCTCCGAGAGCATCGAAAGCTTCCAGCTGCCATTCAGACTCGTCGCCTCCTTCCGCACCAACGTAGTCGACGGCAATGTGGCAATCGAGGTCACGCTCACCCCAGCAGATGTCTTCCCCAACACCGTCTACGTGCCGTACGTCGGCCTCACAAAGAGCAGCAAGCAGATGCGTCGGGAAGCGGCCTCCGCCTACGGGCTGCGCCTCGCTCTACTTCTTGCCGCGGCCGCGTTTCGTACCTCAAAGCGCATTCAGCATGTATGGGTAGCCGGCGTTCTCGACACTGCAACACGCCACAGCTGCTACTACTCGATAGACTTCGACCGTTGGCGCTTTTCGAAGATCGAACTCGAACATGTCGACGACCTCCAAAGCACACTGCACTCCTTTTGCCCCACAATGCGCATAGAGGACGGTTTTCTGCGCCCCGTTGCCCAGACGTTCTCTCTTTCTGAGGAACGCTTCTGCCCGCATCGTCGCTTTGAGAGCGTATCCCTGTCGACGCGGCGCCTCGCCAAACCCTTTGCCAAGGCACTCGGGACTAATCATGTCAGTGGCCTTGCCATCAACGAGGCCGACAAGCGAGAGGCCCTTGCGGACGACATCATCCGCAACCTCGCCAGCCCCTCTGACAAGGAGGCGACGACCCGTGACGTCCACGCCATCCTCACGATAGCCGGCGACGACCCCGATCCCAACGTTCGCAGCGCCGCCGAGCGTACGGCTGAGAAACTGGTCCGTGGCACCATCAGCGACGATCCCCTTGCGGTTGCGGAGGAGTTTGTCTCAGGCGACGTGCTGTCGCGCGCGACCGTACGCGCCCAAGAGGCGCTTGCGGCCCACGATGCAACCACGGCGATCCGCCTGCTCGACGAGGCGCTGGCCACAGCAGACTCCAAAGAGCACTACGCCGACAGCAGCCACATCGTATGGCGCTACTTCGCGACCTTCGTCGACCGAGCGCTCTACAACCGTCTGGACATGGACGACGGGCGTACGGTCATGCTCGTGCCGCGCAGCTACTTTAACGCGCATCTCCTGGACTCCATCGCCCTGATCTCCGCCAATCGGGTGGCCCAAGCGGCTGACCACGCGCGACTGCTCGTGCGCATCGCGCCGCTCGACACGCGCTCACGCCTGCAGCTCGTGCGCTGCCTTGAGAACATGGGCAAGGACGACGACGCCATAGCCGAACTCAAGCTTCTGCTTGAAGTCGCCCATGACCCGCAGAGCATCGGCACGGCCTACTACCGCATGGCCTTCTTCCAGTGGAAGTCAGGCAACTACCTTGCGGCGCAGGCATGCTACGCCCTCGCGATGCGCTTCTTGCCGGGCTCTGCCCCCACCGTGGCCATAGAGATGGCGACGCTGTCAATGCAGGGAAACGCGCAGGGTGCCGCCGAGCTGCAGCGCAACCTCAGCGCGCATGAGATCTCCGCAACCCTGCAGTCCTACGGCATACCCGAGGCGCCCACCGAGCGCATAGCGCGCGCGTTCTTCGAGTGCGCGCGGGCCTCCCTTGACGCCGAGATCTTCCCCGTGGCGCGCATGTTCATGTCGACGCTTGCCGCGTTCGCCCCAGACGACGTGACGGTCGGTGTGATGCGCTCCCTCGAAGACGGGCCTGGCACGCCCCTAATCCATTCGTAGGACGAAGCCGTGGGGCGACGTCCTGAGAAAAGACCTGAGAAGAAGGGCACCTTCTTCCTGCCGAAGGGTCTTCTTTCCCTATGCTCTCGTCGTGTGCTCCCCGCTTGGCCTCAGCTTGCTGAGGCAGCTGAGGTGGGAAGGAGTATGTCCGTCCACGCCCTCAATAACACGTCAGAGGTACTGCGCAGCTCAACCTCGTCCTGGTCGGGGTCATCGCTGGCCACTCCACAGGCCAGCATGCCAGCTCGCTTGGCCGAGCGAAGCCCTACTGCGAGATCCTCAAAGACGATGCACCGCGCGGGCCTGGCCCCCAGGCGCCAGGCCGCTTCCAGATAGATATCCGGAGAGTCCTTAGGACGCGCGACCTCACAGCCATAGACGCAGGCGTCAAAAAGGGCATCGACGTCGATGTGCTGGCAGGCCTTGAGCACGTCAGGATCGTTGATCGTCGCAAGCGCGCAGGGTATGCCGCGCGACCTCAGGGCCTCGAGATAGTCGCGCACGCCAGGGCGCAGCGTGACCTGCAACTCGTAGAGCGCCCTGCCCATGCGGTTCCACTCATTGCAGATGTCCTCGACGCTTTCGTCCAGGTGGTAGGTCTCGATCGTGTAGCGGGCTCCCGCCTCAAATCCAAGCATGGAAAGGACACGCTGGTATTCAGCCGTGACCTCGATGCCACGAGCGCCAAGGAAGGCGCGATCAACCTTGTTCCATACGTCGTTTGTGAAGGAGATGGTCCCATCGAAATCAAATATCGCGGCATCGAATGCGGGAGGCCATAGCAGCGAGAGAGCATGCAACGCCCTGCGGCGCGTATCGCCGCCCGAAGCGTCTCCTGGCAACCTGCCTCCTGACGCAGCCAAAGGGGCCTACAGCTCAAGCCGCATGAGCCGAGCAATCGAGACGATGTAGATCTTCAGGGCGCGGCGCAAAGACTCCTCGGAGATCGCCTCGTCGGGACCATGCTCGATGCCGACCCATGCTGGCACCACGTCCGCTGGGTCATGGGGCCCAAAAGCGGCCGCGCGACGGAAGCGACGGGCATAGGTGCCGCCGCCTATGGTAACGGTCTTGCCGGGGCGGCCTGAATACTCCTCGTAGGTCTTCAGCAGGCACGCTATCTCGGGGAGCGCAGGATCCACGTAAAAGGGCTTGTCGATGGTCGACAGCGCAAATGAGCAGCTGTAACGCTCGCCAAACGCTGCAAGCGCAGCCGCAAGGCTCTCGCCGGTCGTTGCCGTGGGAAAGCGGCTGTCAACGGTCTGCTCGAAGTGGTGGCCTTGCTTGTGCACGGTGCCGCCAATCAAGGTAAGCGGCCCGAACTTCTCATCTGCGCAGGCCACGCCCACCAAAGAACCGTCGCTAGCCTTGAGAAGCTGCTGCTCCATCTCGAGGAACGCCCGCTCCTGCGCCGAGCACAGCTCATTGTGCAAAAGGTACTCGACCAAAATGCCGATTGCGTTGACGGTACCTGCAGGAAGGGAGGCATGGCCGCCCTTGCCATGCGCCACAAGCCGTACGCGGCCTGATCCCAGGTCCTCGCGGTCCACATGCGGATCCGCGGGCAGCCCAGAGACAGCGGCCTCAACCGTCGCTGAAGCCTCTCCCGGCACCGCATTGCTGACGGTGCCTCCGTCAAGGGCCACGATGCGTCCGCTGTCGTCGATATTCTGTGAGCGAAACTCCCCGGTAAGGTGACCCTTCTCGCCACAGATCAGCGGGAAGTCCGCATCCGGGGAGAAGCAAAACGCCGGCTCGGGAAAATGGGCAAGGTACCAGTCGAGGTCGCTCATGCCCGTCTCCTCGTTGTTGCCAACGATGCAGCGCAGCGTATAGGGCAGCCGCGTGCCGCCACGCTTGACATGGCGCACGAAGAAGTGAGCCGCGTAGAGGGACAGCACAAACGGCCCCTTGTCGTCAAGCACGCCTCGACCGACGAGAAAGCCATCCCTGCGCGTCACGTCGAAAGGGTCGGAGTGCCAGCCAAGGCCCTCGGGCACGACGTCGGTATGTGCGATGGTCGCAACCTGCTTGCTGCTGTCTCCAGGCAGGTCAGCATAGCCGATGTATCCCTCGCAATCATGGGCCTCCAGGCCAAGCCGACCTGCGAGGGCCAAGGCAGCGGAGAGAGCCTCATGGGAGGCTGGCCCCCACGGCATGCCCGGCGCGGCCTTACCTCTATCTTCCACGGAGCGTATCTTCACGAGGCTGCGGATGTCCTCGACAACGTCTTCCCACACCTCGTCGACGTAGGCATCGACGTCTGCCTTAAGCAGGCTGTCTGCCTCATCGTCACGTCGCTGCTGAACCATATGCGTTCCTTCCATACAAGGAAGCCCGCACACAGCGGGCCTCTTGTTACCTAAAAAGTGCTGCTGCCATGAGACGCTGACCTAGATCTTACTCATCTCGGCGCTCACGTTGTAGTACCACTCCTGCCAGTTGGGAGGGCAGTACTTCTGCGCGGCTTGGATGGAGATCGTATATCCATAGCCAGCGGCAAGGCCTGCCACATGAGCATTGATGGCCTCGTCCCAGCTTGACCAGCCGGAGCCGCCCCAGCCCCAGGCGTTGTAAGAGGCGAAGCAGTATGAGCCCTTGCCGCTCTCCTCGCAAGCGATAGCCGGCGACCAGCGCGGGTCGACGCCATAGGTGAGCGCCGCCTGGGCAAACGTATGCCCATAGCCCGCCAGTGGCGATCCGACTAGATAGGCGTCGATTCGCGCGGCCCAAGCATCTACAGAGTCATTGCTACTCGTGTCAAAACTCACAGTCGCAGTACCT